>Ga0209381_1000091_pt1 | contig 257257 bp, 197 predicted proteins | sample DewCreD2012metaG_FD_184111 | JGI IMG/M metagenome (GOLD analysis project Ga0209381, IMG submission 184111) | Hot spring sediment bacterial and archeal communities from British Columbia, Canada, to study Microbial Dark Matter (Phase II) - Dewar... ...
ACGACCATCCCCCAACGAACATCCCCCAACGAACATCGACCATCCGCCATCCTCCATCGACCGATCCCCCTTGAGCCGATCGGTCCATCGGCCTACATTGTGCGCGGTGGCTCCGATGGGTTGGGCCAAGACATTTCACACCACCTTCGAGAGCGCACGAGGCAAGGGAGTGCCGCATGAACCACCTTCCGCTTCGCCCCGCAGTTTGGTTGATGGCCGGTGTGCTTGCAGGCAGTGGAGGGTGTGGATCGAACAGCCCTGCTCCTCAGGCGGAATCGAGCGGACAGGGGGCAGCGTCCTCGGTTTCGCAGGCCGAGGCCAACCCGGCGGCCTTGCGTCCGGTGCCCGGTTCGCCCGCGGAGGATCCGTCCGCACCGCAGGCTCGGTCTTCAGCAGCTTCGACGGCGGCCGCTCCGTCCCCCTCGGCTCAGGCCGAAGCCGCCTTCGCGCGGTTGCTGAAAGCGGCCGAGGGGAATGATCCCGCGGCATGGACGGCAGCCGAAGCCCAGTTGCAGGCCCTGGGGGCCGACGCCATTCCTGCCTTGGTTCCCTCGCTGCGGAGCGACGACGTGTTGCGGCGGGAACTGGCGGTGATGTTCCTGGCCCAACTGGGACCGCTGGCCGCTCCAGCCGCCGACGATTTGGCGGCGCTGTTGAACGATGCTTCCGTGTTCGTGCGCGTGAATGCCGCGGCGGTGCTGTCGTCTCTGGAACCCCCGCGACGGGAAGCGATTGCCGCTCTGGCCGAACTCGCCGAGCATGACGACGTTCACATTCGGGTGACGGCGATTGCCTCGTTGGGCAATGCCGGACCGGCCGCCGAAGCGGCCCTTTCTCGGTTGGAGAAGTGTCTCACCGATCCGGAACCGAAGGTTCGTCAGGCGGCGGCGACCGCGTTGGGACAGCTTGGTCCGCCGGCCCAAAAGCTGCTGCCGACGCTGAAGTTGTTGGCGGCGGACGACGCCGATCCCGATGTCCGCGACGCCGTGACGTCGGCGGTGCAGCGCCTCTCGGGGCGAACAACGTCCGACGAGCCGGCCGCGCCATCACCATCGCCAGCACCATAAAGAGCGCGATGGAGCACTGTTGAGCGGGGCGTCGCTCCCCTGCGAGGTGTTTCTGTCTGCGAGCCGCCGCATTTCGCGGGGTCTCCGAGCTGCCGCATTTCGCGCGGGACTTCGACTAGGCCGATTCCCGGTCGATGAGCTAGAATGGCCATCGGCAAGAATGGCCGGTTGGGACGCCGGCAAGAACGAGCGCGTCGGGGAAGGATCGCCGACTATGCGGCGCTGGTTTGTGGGATGGCTGCCGACCGTCACCCTGTTGGGGTGCATCGGTCCGGAGGAAACGCAGTATTTGTCGTGCATTCCGCGGCCGGCCAGCATCGAAGCGCGGGCCTATGATTGGCATGATCCCTTTCCCGACGAAAACGCCGGACCCGATACCGTCAGCCGGCCGCGCTCGTTCCTGGAGCCTCGGAGTGATCCCCGTAAAGCCTACGACCTGCGGTTCTTCTCCGCGCTGCACCCTCACGCGGGACGCGCACAGGTCGCTCCTGGTCCACGATGGCCCGGTCACGGAGCACCGGGCATGGTGGCTCAGCCGGGCATGTTGCCGGCGTACGACCACAGTCCCCTGGTGGTTCCCCCCCTGCCGCGCGAGGGACCAATTGCCGTCTCCCCCGCGGTCCGCTACTCCGCGACACAGTATCCGGCGGTCGTACCGCATTAGTCCGCGGTCGTGCCGCCCCACTCTTGAATGCCGTCCGTTTGAATGCCGTCCGTTTGGGTGCCGGCTGTTCTCCGTCCTGTTCTGGCTGCTGGCGTTCTTGCTGGCTGAGGCGGGAACGGTTGCCGGTCAGTCGCCCCCGCGTGCGGTGGAAACCAGTGGTCAGCGGCTGGTGACGGCGGAAACCCAGCAGGCGATCGACCGGGGTTTGGCGTTTCTGGCGGCCCGTCAGCATCCCGATGGTTCGTTCGGTTCCGGCAGCGTGTATCGCCGGAATGTGGCCGTCACGGCCTTGGCGGGGATGGCGTTTCTCGCGGCTGGTCATACGCCCGGCAAAGGGGCCTACGGCGGCAACGTCGAACTCGCGCTGGATTTCATCCTCTCGTGCAGCGATTCCAGCGGTTACATCATCCATCGCGACAGCGCCTCGCATGGACCGATGTACGGACACGGTTTCGCCACGCTGTTTCTGGCGGAAGTCTACGGGATGTCCCCCCGCGACGACGTGCGGACCAAACTCAAGGCGGCGGTGCAGCTCATCATCAACTCGCAGAATCGGGAGGGGGGCTGGCGCTACGAACCCGACGGCAAAGACGCCGACGTTTCCGTGACCGTGTGCCAGATGATGGCCTTGCGGGCGGCGCGCAACTGCGGCATTGCCGTCCCCAAAGCCACCGTTGATCAGTGCGTGGCCTATGTGCTGAGCTGCCAGAACAAGGCGGATGGCGGTTTCAACTACCAACGGGGACCGCCCCGCAGTGCGTTTCCGCGGTCCGCCGCCGCCGTGGTGGCCCTCAACAGCGCGGGGATTTACGACAGTCCCGAATTGCAGCAAGCCCTGGCCTATCTGGCGCAGCACCAACCCCAAGGGGACGTCCTCAAGTATGAACCGCATTACTTCTACGGCCATTATTATGCCGTGCAGGCCATGTGGCACGCCGGCGGCAAACGCTGGGAAAACTGGTATCAGGCCATCCGCGACGAACTCCTCGCCCGTCAATTGCCCGACGGCAGTTGGCCGGATTCGTTGGTGAACAACGAATACGGCACGGCCATGGCCTGCCTGATCCTGCAAATGCCCAACAACTACTTGCCGATCTTTCAACGATGATCTCCCCTGCTCCGTTCGTGCCTGGTGCTGCGCGACCCGCGGTTTTCCCGCGGCTTGGCGGCAGATGGAGCAGCCGGATCTGGACCGGGCTGATGGCGTGGTTCGGCATCCTGGGCGGAGAGGCCCTCCTCGCCGCCGACGTCGCCGTGCAGGTCACGAACTCCGCCGGGCAAGTCGGGCACGGCGTGCTCCAGGCGTGGACGGCCGAGCACTTGCGAATCAGCGGCACCGAGTCGATCACGCTGCCCACGGCCGAGATCGCGACCATCTCCTTTCCCGAACACAGCGTCCGGCCGGTGGAAGGAGACTGGCTGATTCTCGCCAATGGCGACCGCATGGCCCTGTCGGTGCAGCGGATTGAAGATGATCAGGTCGCCGCGCAACGTCCCGAACTCGCTCCCGCGTTGCGGCTCGCGCAGCCGCTGCTTGCGCACTGGAACGGACCGCTCGAATCGGTGGCGGCGTTCGTGTTCAACTGGCCTTCTGCTCCGTCGCTGCGGCGGCAGTGGCTGGCCGACCTGGAGAACGTGCCCCCAGGAGAGGATTGGGTGCAATTTCTCACCGGCGACCGCCTCAGCGGCGAAGTGCGCGGCCTGGACGGTTTGCAGGTCGCCATGTCGGCTCCCTTTGGCGACACGCACCTCGACCGCCGCCGCATTCGCTGGATTCGTCTCGATCGCGAGTTGACCAGTTTTCCGCCTTTGACTCCCCCGTATTGGTTCGTGTGGCTGACGGATGGTTCGCGTCTGACCGCCACCACTCTCCGCCCGGGACCGAACCTCGATGTCGAGTTGTCGCTGCCCGTGGGCGACCCGGTGCGCATCGCCTGGAATGGTCTGGTGCGCGTGCAGCAGATCGACGCGCGGCGTGTTCCCCTCTCCGCCCGCCAACCCAAGTCCACCACATACACGCCGTATCTGTCGGGCGCGCGGCAGTTGCGGGTCAACCGCAACGTGCGGGGCGGCCCGCTGAGCGTGCGGGGCTGGGAATCGGCAGTGGGATTGGGGATGTGCAGCGCCATGTCGGCCGCTTATGCCGTGGAACCAACCGACCGCGAGTTCCGTGCGGCGGTGGGCATTGATGACGCCGCCGAGGGGCGCGGCTCGGCTCGTTTTCGCATTGTGGTGGATGGGCGGACGGTGTGGGACAGCGGCGAGATCACGGGGCGGATGCCGCGGGTCGAATGCCCGCCCGTGTCGCTCCGCGGAGCGCGCGAATTGACGCTTCAGGTGGACTTCGGGGCGTTCGGCGACGTGGGCGATTACGCCGATTGGTGCGACGCGTTTATTGTGCGCGAGCCTTGACCGGCGACGGCTCACAGACCGCCGCCCGCTCGACCCCCGGGCATGTTCCCTCTTCGATGGATCGCCCGTGGGAGACGAGGCGGGTCGGAGCCGCCGACCGCGCGTAAAGACGTCGCGGACCATCGTCGCGTCTTGTTACAGCGGCAGTTGTTCCAGGGCCACGTACCCGCGAGCGTGCAGCAGCAGCCAAGCGCTGTACAGCAGCACCACCGTGACCACGAGCGTGCCGAATTCCAACAATCGCCGGGCCCACACCGGTCGCCGCTGGGCCACGATCTGGCTGATCACGCACACCAACAGCGTCAGCCAGGCCTTGAAATACAGCATGCCCCGCGGACCCCAGGTGTACAGGACATACCGCGCGACGGGATTGGCCTCGTGGAAACGCAGCGGGCCGTCGTGCTGCAACAGGGCCATCGTGGCGACGAAGTCCAAGCCGCTGACCACCACATACAACAGCAGTTCCTGCCAGCAATGGATCTTCCACGTCGAGAACATGGTCGGCCGCGTCCCTCAGAGGTTGTGTTTCGCGGTCATGCGGCACGGTGCGATGTGGCACACCCCCACCTGACAATCCCCCGCCGGCGAACCGTCTGGCGCATGCGGAAATCAGCTTGCTCATCCGGAAATCAGCCGCCGCAAAGTCCGCAGATGCTCGGGAATCGCCGTGAACGGATCGTCCGCGGCTTCGTATTCCAGGGCCACGAAGCCGCGATAACCGGCGTCGCGCAGAATTTGCAGGACCCGCGCCAAATCGGCCGGTTCCTTGGCGCCCCCTTCCGGCATCATCTCCACCTTCAATTGAGCGTTGATGGCATAGGGAGCGATTTTGGCCAGGTCGGCATAGGGGTCTTTCGTGCGGAAGTTCCCGCCGTCGAAATTGACGCCGAACCACGGCGAGGGCTTCACCGCCTCGACGATCTTCAGCAACTGCTCGGCGGTCGACGTGATCCCGCCGTGATTCTCCAACGCCAAGGCGACGCCCTTGGCGGCGGCATACTCGACGCATTCGTCGATGGCCGCCACGCAGCGGGCGCGGGCCGCCTCCTCGGTGTCCCCCTTGCCGACTGATCCCGCGAAAATGCGGATGCACGGCGCCCCCAGCACGGCGGAATGGTCGATCCACTCTCGCGTCATGGCGATGCTTTGCGCCCGCCTGGCTTCGTCGGCGGTGCAGAAGTCGTTCCCGATGGCGGTGCCCGAAATGCACAGGCCCAGGCGAAACGCCCGCTCCTTCAGCGACAGCAGATAATCGGTGGTGATCGACTTGGGGAAGTAATACGCCGTCAACTCGCAGCCATCGAGATTCTGATCGGCACAGAAGTCGATGAAGCGTTCCAGGGTGAAGCGGGCCTCGGCGAGCTGCTCGACCGTCCACGCCTTGGGAAGCACGCGATTGAACGAATACGCCGCCAGACTGAGCTTGAAATGGGACGAACCATTGCGGCGGGGCGGCTCCGCCCCCAGCGCGAGCCGCAACGGCCCCGCCGAGACGACGGCGGCCGCTCCGGCCAACCCCATCTGCAACCAACGACGACGATCACACGCGGCGAACAAGTCGGCAGTCTGCATGGCGAGAACCCCGGCAAAGTCACGTCAGAGGCGCTGGTCCCGTGCATTGTGTCCCGCCGGCCGTCCCAGGAAAAGCGCGGCGACTGGAATTCGGTTCCCCCAGCGTGGAAGATGCGGACTTTGCACAACGGTCGGCCGCTCTGCCGCGGCGGGGCTGGCTGTTCGCGGTTCGACGTGCGCGATGCGGGTGACAGGAATGACCGCCGATCTGATCGTTCGCCAGCTTCACAAAGCGTATCCCACCAGCGAGGGGCCATTGTCGATTCTGCGGGGGCTGGATCTGGAACTCTCGCGCGGGGAAGCCTTGGCCGTGGTGGGACCGTCTGGATCGGGCAAAAGCACGCTGTTGTACATCTTGGGCGTGCTGGAACAACCGACCTCGGGGGAGGTCGAGCTGCACGGCCAGAAGCCGCACACGCTGCCTCCCGAGGCGCAGTCGGCGTTTCGCAACCGGCAAGTGGGCTTCGTCTTTCAGGACCATCATCTCCTGCCGCAGTGCACCGTGCTCGAAAACGTGCTGATTCCCGCGCTGCCGCAGGGCATTACCGCCAGCGTGGAAGCTCGGGCCCGGCAGTTGCTGGAACGGGTGGGCCTTGCGGCTCGGCTGACTCATCGCCCCGCGCAGTTGTCGGGTGGCGAACGGCAGCGCGTGGCCGTGTGCCGCGCGCTCATCAATCAGCCCGTGCTGCTGCTGGCCGACGAACCCACGGGCAACCTGGATCGGTCGACCGCCGATCAGGTGGGCAACCTGCTGCTGGAGCTGCATCGCGAGCAGCAGACCATCATGGTCTGCGTGACGCATAGCCGTGAACTGGCCGAGCGGTTTCCCCGCCGCAGCGAATTGCGCGATGGTCGGCTGCAAGCCTTGCCCTGAAGGACCGCGCGGACCATTCCCGCCGACCCTGTGCGTCCCACCGACCCTGCGCGGCGGTCTTTCCACGAGTGCCGCCACCTCCGCGCACACTGCGCGGGATCCTGTTGCAACGGCTGTCAAGCCAGCGCTGGTGAGCAAAAAAAGATCAGTCGGACGCCTTGCCGTCGACCTGCGCACGCGGCAGAATGTCGACCCATGTCCGGTTCTGGAGAACCGCGGTCCCTTCGACAGTCCGGTACGTGAGGTCGCGTGATGTACATTATCCAACGCGGGATCAACCAGAGTCTGATCATTGGTCGTGACATGGTGGTGACGGTGCTGGAAATCCAGCCGACCTACGTGCGGTTGGGAATCCACGATCCGAACTCGGTGCCTGCGTATCGCGTGGAAACCTTGTATTTCGACCAAGGCGAGGCCGACGACGAGCAACCCGTGGACTGTTTCGATTCCGCCGAGTTCGCTTGCGCCGCCTTCTGACACCCGGCAGTCTCACTGACACCCGACAGCCGGGAGAACATTCGGCCGCCGTGCGAATACCCGCTAGCCCGGCTACAGCCCGGCTGCCGGGCTGAAGCCGGGCATACCTTCTGACACCCGGCAATCCGTGGGACGAGAGACCGTGCCGCGGCATGGTCGATCCCGCGCGGCTCGGTTGCTCCGCTGCCGAAATGTCGGACAATGAGCCTCCGGGGGATCACTCCGGATGAGCGTGGTGAGCAGTCGCAGCGATGGCGGGCCGCGGGGGGCTTTCTGCCCCGCTCCCGACGAGCCGTATACCGACGCGGACTTGACGTCGTGGGGGCTGTCGCGGGGCGCGCTGCCCAGGCACATTGCCGCCATCATGGATGGCAACGGCCGCTGGGCGCAGGCCCGCAACTTGCCGCGCATCGAAGGCCACCGCCGCGGCGTGCAAACGGTGCGGACCATCGTCGAGGAATGCTCCCGCTTGGGTTTGGAGCAGCTCACGCTGTACTGTTTCAGCAGCGAGAACTGGAAACGGCCCGAAGCGGAACAGCGGCTGTTGATGCAGTTGCTGGAACAATACCTGATTGAGGAGCGGCAGGAGATCCTGCGGCAGAACCTGCGGTTCGCCGTGATCGGTCGCCGCGGCGGATTGGGGGACGCCGTCAATCGCGAAATCGACCGCACCACCGCGCTGGCCAGCGCCAATACCGGCATGCGGTTGTGCCTGGCCGTGAATTACGGCAGCCGCGGCGAACTGGTGGATGCCATGCGCGCCTTGGCCGGCGACGTGCTGGCCGGACGGCTGGCTCCCGACGACATCGACGAAACCGCGATCGCCAACCGCTTGTACACCACCGGCATGCCTGATCCCGATCTGCTCATCCGCACGGCGGGCGAACTGCGGTTGAGCAACTATCTGCTGTGGCAAATCAGTTACGCCGAAATCTGGGTCACCCCCCGGTGCTGGCCCGAGTTCACCCGCGACGACTTGCGCCAAGCGCTGCGCGATTACGCGGCGCGGCATCGGCGATTCGGAGGTTTGGGCTAGTGCTCCGCTGGCGACTGGCGATTTCCGCGCTGTTGATTCCGGCCGTCATCGGCATTTTCTGGCTCGATGAACGGTGCGGCCCCTCGGCGCCGCTGCTGCTGGCCCTGGTGATGCTGTTGGCCCTGTGGAGCGCCAACGAACTCGTCGACCTGCTGTGGACCCGGTCGTTCACCCCCAATCGTTTGTTGGTCTGCGTCTGTTGCGTGCTGGTTGCTTCCGCCAGTTGGTACGGCCGCTTCGGTTTCATGCCCATCCACAAAACCGGGGAAGAAAACTCGCTGGCCCAGGTGTTGTTGACCTATTCGTGTTCGGTGCTGGTGCTGTTCGCCACGGCGGCTTACCGCTACCGCGAACCCGGCCGCAGCATGGAAACCCTGGGAGCGGAGCTGCTGATCGTCAGCTACATCGGCGTGCTGCTGGGGGTCGCCGCGCAATTGCGCTGGGTGGCCGGCGATCAGGCCGGATACCTGGTGATTGGGTCCCTGGTGATCGTCACCAAGGGCGGCGATATCGGGGCGTACACCCTGGGACGGTTGTTCGGCAAACGGAAGCTGGTTCCGTTGTTGTCCCCCGGCAAAACCTGGGCCGGCGCCGGCGGCGCGCTGTTGGGTTCCGCCGTCAGCAGCGTGCTGTGGTTTGAGTGGGCCACGCCCCTCTTCCACCGCGGTTGGACGCCGCCCGATTGGCATTGGACCGCCGTTTACGGGCTGGTGTTGGGCGTGGTGGGACTCATCGGCGATCTGTGCGAATCGCTGATCAAGCGCGACGTGGGCAAGAAGGACTCCGCCAGGTTGCTCCCCGGCTTTGGCGGATTGCTGGATATTCTCGACAGCATCCTGTACGCCGGACCGGTGGCTTACATTTTGTGGAAAGCTCTGCCGCTGGCCACCTGGCACTTGCCCCCTTAACCCCCGCGGAGATCGTGACCACGCCACTTAGCGGGTTGAACGGCACCCTCCCGGCAATCCCGCGCCAATCGCACCCGCGCCACCGGGGAACTCGAAACCACCCCAGCTTGCCGGTCGTCAGAAATTCCAGACCGTCACACGCCCTTTCGGAGCCTGCCATGCACTCCATGTCCGTCGCGTTATGGTTTTGTGCCGCCGTTTGGACCCAGCCGCAGCCCGTCGTCACGGCGGCCGAGCGGGAAGCCCCCCATCTGGCCAACATGCGGCAAGTGACATTCGGACTGCCGCGGGCCGGTGAAGGCTACTTCTCTCCCGATGGGGCCTGGATTGTGTATCAGGCGTTTCCCGTGGGTTATCCCTTTTATCAAATCTATGTGCAGCGGCTGGATGCGCGCGTCCCGCGGTTGGTGAGCACCGGCCGCGGCCGCACCACCTGTGCCTACTTCACCCCCGATGGCCGGCAGATCCTCTTCGCCTCCAGTCATACCGACCCGCACCTCGACCAGACCGAACAGAAAGCCCGCGAGGAAGCCGCGCAAGGCGGCCGACGACGTTACCAATGGGACTTCGATCCGCACATGGACCTGTACCTGGTCAACTTCGACGGCACCGGCTTGCGCCGCCTCACCGATACTCCCGGATACGACGCCGAAGCCAGCTTCTCCCCCGACGGCCAACTGATCGTGTTCACGTCGTCCCGCGACGGCGACCCCGACCTGTACGTGATGCACGCCGATGGCACGGGCGTCCGCCAACTGGTCAACGCGCCCGGATACGACGGCGGCCCCTTCTTCTCTCCCAACGGCCGCTGGGTGATCTTCCGCGGCGACCGCCACAAAGAACACATGTTGCAGTTGTTTGCCGTGTCGGTCGACGGCCAAACCGAAGTGCAGCTCACCGAGAATCTCGACGAGGTCAGTTGGTGCCCGTATTTCCATCCGTCCGGTCGCTACCTCGTCTGGTCCAAGGCCGATTACAGCCGCGGTCCCAGCCAGGCCCATTTCAATCTCTTCACCATGGAATTGTCCGAGGAAGCCGGCCGGTTGCGCGGCGGCGCGGTGACGCAGATCACCCACAGCACGGCGGCCGACGTCCTGCCCGTGTTCAGCCCCAACGGCCGGCAATTGATGTGGACCAGCACGCGCGGCAGCGATGGCACCAGCCAGCTTTGGATCGCCGACTGGTTGCGGGAAATCCAGCCGTAAACTCCCCCGCCCGCGGCGCGGTCCTCCGGCGCGCGTCGCACACCGGGAAGCGGTCTTCCGGGGGGTGACCGTGCCACTGGCTCCCGGCGCGTGGCTGGGGCGCTGCCGTGATCACACGGTCGCCATCACGCTGCTGTTCTTGCGCGGCCATTCGGGCGCTGCCGTCGCGGCCGGGTCGCCGGTTGATTAAGATCGACAGGCAACCTCAGGGGCTAATTACCTTCCCGCGCGAGCCTCGGCCATGTCTGCCCGCTGGATTGCCGACCGGATGCATCACATCGACGCCTCCGGGATCCGCAAGGTCTTCGACCTGGCGGCAACGATGAAGCACCCCATCAACCTCAGCATCGGCCAGCCCCACTTCGACACCCCCCTGCCGGTGCAACAGGCGTTGTGCGATGCCGTCCGCCAGGGCAAAAACGTCTACAGCCAAACGCAGGGGATCAAACCCCTCGTCGATCTGATTCAACAGGCGGTCGATCGCCAGTATGGACACGGCGACCGGCAAGTGTTCATCACGTCGGGTACCAGCGGCGGACTGACGCTGGCCCTTGCCGCGCTGGTGAACCCCGGCGACGAAGTCATCTGCTTCGATCCCTGGTTCGTGATGTACAAGCATCTGACCACGCTGGCCGGCGGCCAGACCGTGCTCATCGACACCTATCCCGATTTCCGCATCGACGTGAATCGGGTGCGCGACGCCATCACCCCTCGCACCAAGGCCGTGCTGGTCAACAGCCCCTGCAACCCCACCGGGTACGTGGCGACCGCCGACGAACTCCGCGACCTGGCCCTGTTGTGCCGCGAACGGGACATCGCCCTCATCAGCGATGAAATCTATCGCGTGTTCTGTTTCGACCGGCCGTTCGTCAGCCCCGCCGCCTGGAACGAGCAGACGGTGGTGATCGACGGCTTCAGCAAATCGCACTCGATGACCGGGTTGCGGTTGGGCTGGGCCCACGGTCCCAGGCACATCATTCAGGAAATGATCAAATTGCAGCAGTTCACGTTCGTCTGCGCGCCCCATCCGGTGCAATGGGCGGGGGTGGCCGCCTGGCAATGCGACGTCTCCGAGCGGGTCGCCGAATACCGCCGCAAACGGGACCTGATCGTCCGCGAATTGCGGGACGACTACGAAATTCACGGCGCTCAGGGCGCCTTTTACCTGTTTCTGAAAGCCCCCTGGGGAACCGCCAGCGAATTCGTCGCGGAAGCCATTCGCCAGGAATTGCTGATCATTCCCGGCGGCGTGTTCAGCCAACGGGACACGCACTTCCGCCTCAGCTTCGCCGCCGAGGACGAAACGCTGCTCCGCGGCGCCGAGGTGCTCCGCAAGCTGGCCCGGCGATAGGTTGGCGGCTCAAGACGCGGCGGCGGCCGTGCCGCGCAGCCGCTCGGCCCGATCGAACTCCAGCAATGCCCGCACCAGTTCATCGAGATCGCCCTGCATGATCTGATCGAGCTTGTACAGCGTCAGACCGATGCGGTGGTCGGTGAGGCGATTCTGCGGGAAGTTGTAGGTGCGAATCCGTTCGCTGCGGTCGCCGGAGCCGATCAGCGTGCGCCGTTGCTCGGCTCGTTCGTGATGCTGCTGCGCCTGCTTCAGCTCCAGCAGTTTGGAGCGGAGCACGCGGAGGGCCTTGGCCCGGTTCTTGTGCTGGCTTTTTTCGTCCTGAATCCGCACGACAAGACCGGTGGGCTTGTGCAGAATCCGCACGGCCGACTCGGTTTTGTTGACCTTCTGGCCGCCCGGCCCCCCGGCCCGCATGGTGTCGATTTCCAGGTCTTCGTCGCGGATCTCCACATCGACATCGGTGGCCTCGGGCATCACCGCCACGGTGGCCGCCGACGTATGCACCCGCCCCTGCGATTCGGTTTCGGGAACCCGCTGCACGCGGTGGCCGCCGCTTTCGAATTGCAGTTGATGGTACGCCCCTTCCCCGGTGATGGTCAGCACCACTTCCTTCAGCCCCCCCATGTCGGCGGGAGACATGTCCATCACTTCGTATTTCCAGCCGCGCTTGTCGACAAACCGCGTGTACATGTCGAACAAGTCGCGGGCGAACAGGGCGGCTTCCTCGCCTCCGGTTCCGGCGCGGATTTCCATGATGAGGCTGCCGCGGGTCAGCGAGTCTCCCGCCGTCACCATGTCTTCCAGTTCGGTCCGCAGGGCATCGTACCGCCGCTGGAGGTCGGCCAATTCCTGCCGGGCATACTGGGCTTCGGCGGGATCGGTGGCCGTGGCGCACAACTCCCGGGCGATCGCCAGGTCCCCTTCCAACTGCTGAAACTCGCGCACGGCGAGGGCGACTTTCGCCAGGCCACCGTGTTCGCGCTGCAATTCCACCATCTTCGCCGTATCGGCGAGCACCTGCGGGTCTTGCAGCAAACGTTCGAGTTCTTCGTAGCGGGCGAGCTTGGCCTGGAGCGTGGGAAACATGAAGCCAGCCCTGTGGGGGGAGTGAGGACGGTGCACGGAGTGGCTACTCCTCGACGGAGCCGCCCCGTCAAAGAGCACCCGCGAGAGACGGAGATCGCACGACCCCGTCCAGAAAGGGAAGGTCGCGCAGCTATCGACCCCAGTGGGCTGTCTTCACTTCGGCACCTCTCCGCACGCCGACCGTCCGCGCGCTCGCGGAAACTGGCAAGCCGCGCCAACTTGACGCGCTGCGCTGGCAGCGCCGCCTCGAACGCGGCTCAGCCTTCCGCCTTCTGGCCCCACTTGTACTTCTTCTGGAATTTCTCGACGCGGCCGGCCGTGTCGACGAACTTCTGCTTCCCGGTGAAGAAGGGATGCGAGGCGGAGCTGATATCGACCGTCACCAGGGGCAATTTGCGGCCTTCGTACTCGATGGTTTTGTCGGTCTTGATGGTGGACCGGGTGAGGAACTTGGTGCCGGTGGACGAGTCGACAAACACCACTTCGTGATAGTCCGGATGAATGCCAGCTTTCATGACCCAACTTTCTGCTGCACGCGGCTGCATGAAACCGTGACGGTCCGCCCCCGCCGCGCGGAACGACCCTTTCTCGCGGCAGGGGCCGGAGCGCGCGCTCGGCTAAACCGTGGGAAGTAGTTTAGGGCAACCGGCGGCAGGCCGCAAGGCGCCGCGAGAGACGCTGCCAATCGCTGATAACTTAATGCCATTTCACAGGTTGCGACAAATTCGCCGTGCCGCCCACCGCTTCGTTACCACAGCCGAACCTGCCGATTGTACGGGTTTTAGCGGTCAGGCAAGCCCTGCTTTAGGCGCAGCCTCTCTTCATGGTAACGACAACGTCAGGTCGGAATAGATACTTTCTGCCACGGAGCGCGAACGCGCCGATAAAGCGAGCGAAACCCGTTGGTCCTTGCACGCGCTCTGGAATGGTCGTGGCGGGTGCCATGCCCGGTTCATCCCTGGGGGGATGACCGGAGGAAGTCGACCTCTGGCTGGAACCGGGCGCATCGGGCCGCAATGGGCGTCCCATCACCGTTGGTGGACATGACCTCCACCGACGATTCTGCCGTGAGGAGTAAGGCATGTGTGATTCTCGTCGTTGGCGCGCGGTCCGCTGGTTATGGACCGGTGCGTTGCGGGCGCTCGGCATGGCTGGCGTCCTGGTGAGTGGCGTGGCATGGGGGACGGAACAATGTGCCGCACCCGCGGCGTGCACGCCTCCGGCCGCATGCACGCCGGATTGCAATCAGTGCCAGAAAATCTTCGATGAAGCCGCAGAGAAGTTGAAGAACCTCAACCCCGGCGGCTGTGCGCCGGCGCCTTCCGCGTGTGCCCCCGGGGCGCAAGCCTGCGGGCCGGCCGCCGCCGATTGCAACCAGTGCCAGAAAGTCTTTTCCGACGCCGCCGCCAAACTCAACGCTGGCCATGCGGGCTGCGCTCCCGCCGCGAATGGCTGCGCTCCCGCCGCGAATGGATGCGCTCCGGCCGCCGGTTGCCGCGATGTCTGCAATGCCGATCAGGTCTTCAATGGCTGCACCAGCAAGAAGGGTCTGCTCGGTGGGGAACTCGGCGAACCGTGGTCGGTGATGGACCTGTTCACCAACGCCTGCGGGGAAAACAAACTGAAGGACCGCGGCTGGCAAATCGGCGGCTGGACGTCCTTCGGCTACCAGAACGCGCCCGATGGCGCCTTCACCGGCAACGGCGTGTTCAACAACGTCTACTACGGTGCCGGCTTCAATAACGCTTACGAATGGGATCGCTTCCAGCTCAACCAATCCGGTTTCTACATCGGCAAGGTGGCCGACGGCAGCGACGGCATCGGCTTCGGCGGCCGGGCGGAAATCGTGTACGGGGCCGACGGCAACGAGTTCCAGTCGTTCGGCAACGATCCCGGCACGTACGACTTCGCCAACGGCTACGATCACGGCATCTACGAATGGGCCTTGCCGCAGTTGTACGGCGAAGTCGCCTTCGGCCGTCATTCGGTGAAGGTCGGCCACTTCTACACCCTGCTGGGCTACGAAGTGCTGCCCAACACCGGCCAGTTCTTCATGAGCCGTCAGCTCACGTTCTACAACAGCGAACCCTTCACCCACACCGGCGTGCTGGTCGCCTCCAAAATCAACGACCGCCTCACCCTCCACAACGGCTGGGTGCTGGGTATGGATACCGGGTTCGACGAGTTCAACGGCAGCAACGCCTACCACGGCGGCTTCATCTTCAACCTCAGCGAACGCACGACGATCACCGATATGATGGTCTTCGGCGATCTGGGCTGGCGCGGCAACGGGTTCATCAACAGCCTCATCATCAGCCACAACTGGACCGACCGCATCACCTCGGTGCATCAGTTCGACGTGTTGGGCACCGACCTGCGGAAGGAAGTTCCCACGCAATTCCCTTTCATCACGCTGCACGTGCCGGTCGATTTCGCGGTGGACGGCGTGGCCCGCGACTCGATCGGGCAGATCAACTACCTGTTCTACACGGTCAACCAGCGCGTGAGCGCCGGTGTCCGGCAAGAGTGGTACAAGGCCGATAGCGTGTCCTACTACACCCTCACGTACGGCTTGAATGTCCGGCCGATGGCGAACCTGGTGGTGCGACCGGAAGTGCGGCACATGTGGTCGCCGTCGGCGAACAACACCGCCACCGAGCCGGGACGCGGCGACCTGTTCAATCAAACGGTGTTCGGGATCGACGCCGTGCTCTCGTACTAACCAACCGCCACCCTGCGACGGCCATGACCGCTCCTCACCGAAGCCCACGGGGAACCACCTCGTGGGCTTTGGCTTTTTGCGAGCGCTGCCGGGGCTGGAGAGCTGTTCGCGCCCTCCCGAACCGCGTAGGATACGGCTGCGAAAAGGAGTTCGTCTGCCGTGCCTGCCGACCTGACCCCCAGCCAATTCGCCGCCGTCGAACACTTTGAAGGACCGTTGTTGGTGCTGGCCGGTCCTGGTTCGGGGAAAACCCGGGTGATCACGCGGCGGATTGCCCGGCTGGTGGAGCGGGGCATCGCTCCCCAGCACATGCTGGCGATCACGTTCACCAACAAAGCCGCCCGCGAAATGGCGGAGCGCGTGGAACGCCTGCTGCCCGGCTGTCGCGTGTGGGTGACGACGTTCCACAAATTCTGTGCGCGGCTGCTGCGGGAACACGGGGCCGCGGTCGGACTGCAACCCAATTTTTCCATTTTCGACACCGCCGACCAGCACCAGCTCCTCAAGCAAGTGCTGCACGATTGCGATGTGGACGCCACGCATTTTCCACCGGCGAAAGTCGGCTGGCAGATCAGCCAGGCGAAAAACGAACTGCTGACGCCGGAGCAATACGTCAGCCGCTACGCCGAGCGCGTGGCCAACCACTTCGAGGCCGTGGTGGCGAAGGTCTATCCGCGCTATCAGCGGCGGCTGCTCGACGCCAATGCCGTCGACTTCGACGATCTCCTGGTGCATGTCGCCTGCTTGTTGCAGGAGCACGATGAACTGCGGCGCGAACTGGATCGGCGGTTTCGGTTCATTCTGGTCGACGAATACCAGGACACCAACCGCGCTCAGTACCAGATCGTGGCGGCGCTGTCGCAAGAGGTGCCCAACCTGTGCGCGACCGGGGATCCCGATCAGTCGATTTACGGCTGGCGCGGCGCGCAAATCGAGAACATCTTGCGGTTCGAGCGCGACTTTCCCGACGTGAAGGTCATCCGCCTGGAAGACAACTTTCGCAGCACGCCGGAGATCCTTGCCGTCGCCGATCAGCTCATCGCCCAAAATCGCCGCCGCAAGCCCAAGCGGCTGACCACGACGAATGCCTCGGGTCCGCCGGTCGAACTGCGGCTGTATGCCGACGGCCGCCAGGAAGCCGAAGCGCTCGCCGCCGACATCGCCGAGCAGGTCCGCGCGCACGGCCGGAAGTGGTCCGACTTCGCGATTTTCTACCGGGTGAATGCGTTGTCGCGCTGTCTGGAAACGGCGTTGGCGCGGCAGAAGGTGCCGTATCAGGTGGCGGCCGGGGTGGCCTTCTACGAGCGGAGTGAAATCAAGGATTTGCTGGGCTATTTGCGGTTGATCGAAAATCCGCGCGACCGGCTGGCCTTTTTGCGGGTGGTCAATGCGCCGCCGCGAGGCATCGGCAAAACGTCGGTCGAGAAACTCGTCCGCTGGTCCGACGAAACGGGGCAACCGCTGCTTGCCGCCGCCCGCGCGGCCCGTAGTCTGCCCGGCCTGAGCAAGCGGGCGGCAACGGCCCTGGTGCAGTTTGCCGCGCTGATCGAGGATTTGGCCCGGCGGGCCGCCGGTCCGGTCAGCCAATTGCTCGCCGACGTGCTGGCATGCACCGGGTATGCCGAGCTGGACGAGCGCGCCGCCGAAGACGAGTTGCAGCGCCGCGCCAATATCGACGAACTGTTGAGTGCCGCCCGCCTGTACGACGAACAACTGGGGCACGCCGGTTCGCTGGCGGGATTTCTCGAATCGGCCACACTCGCCCAGGATGTCGACGCCCTCGATGACCGCGAGGGGGCGGTGACCTTGATGACGCTCCATGCCGCCAAGGGGCTCGAATTCCCCTGCGTGATCATCGTGGGCGTCGAGCAGAATCTGATTCCGCACGAGCGCGCGGTGCGGCACTACGATCCCGACGAGCTGGAGGAAGAACGGCGGCTGCTGTTCGTGGGCCTCACCCGGGCCAAGGAGCGGCTGATTCTCACGCACACCCTGCGGCGAGAAATGCACGGCCGCAGTCTGACCACCATTCCCAGCGATTTTCTGTCCGAAATGACGTTAACTCCGGTCGATTGCACCCAGGGTGTGCTCTCGGAGACCTTGGACACGGGAGGCGTCTGCGACGTCGAACCCTCGTCTCCCGCCGTCGCCGAGCCTTTCTCCCGACCAGCCTCGGGCCTGAAACTCACGACGGGAGCGGCCTTGGCCGCCGGCGTGGTGCAAGCGGTCGAAGTGCCCGTGGGATTCGCGGTGGGGATGACGGTGCGGCATCCGCGGTATGGATTGGGCACGGTGATTGCCGTTTCCCCGGGCCTGTCGCGGCACCGCACGCTGACCGTGCGGTTTGCGGAGGGAGACCGGCAAGAGACGTTTGTCGCCGGCAAATGCCCGCTGCAACCGGTGGGGCTTCCCTGACGGGGGCGGCAACGCGTGCGGCGAGCAAGTCTTGCCCGGCATGCCCACGGCCGCTACAGCAGGGTTTCCAGCAACATGCGGATCTTGCGCAGTTCGAGCGCGCGGTCCGCCCGACCCAGCAATTCCGGGAAGATTTCCACCGACAGCACGCGCTGGTAATGGTGCCGGCGAAGTTGCGCGATCATCCGGCTGTAATCGACCTCTCCCAATCCCACGGGCACTTGAATGGCTTTGGACGATGAATCGCGCAGGTGCACATGATACACGTAGGGATACACCAGATCGTGCGAGACGTGGGCGAACTTGCCGCAAAGGTAGTAGCTCACATCCAAGGTGATGCCCAAGCCGGGAACGGCCTGGCACAGTTCGGCGGCGGTCTGCGGATCTTCGGTGAGACGTCCCGACTGCGTTTTGAGGGACAACCGCAGCCCGGCGGCGCTCGAGGTCAACAGCCGGCTGCGCAGCCGGTCGATTTCCTCATTGAACGGCGTGCCCAGCACGGCCGAGGGAAGCGTGATCTGCGTGATCCGCATGAGTTTGCCGAGTCGACACAGTTCGGCGAACTGTTCCGCGCCGGGGTCTTCCTCGAGGTGGATGGCCACGGGGGTCAGGCGGGTCAGGTCCCGGTAGCGGATCTGAAACCGTTCAGGGTTGGCCGCCACTTCGGACGGTTTGAGGTGTTGACTCTGTTCCGAAAGCCAGAGTTCGATTTTGTCGTATTCGAGGTCCACCAATTGCTGGCAGGCCTCCGCGAACGAAAGGTCTGAAAAACACCGGGTCGAAGCCGCGACGAACACGCCCTAAACTCCCTGGCGTGAGGAATGAAGCACCCCCGTCGCCGTGCTCATGCCGCGGGGGCAATCCCCGAAACGGCCAGCCGCCGGCGAACGTCGGTACGTGAAGAACATTACTCCATGCCGCAACGTGTGTTGCGCCGCCTCCGCGGCTCCGTCCGACGGCACCGCTGAAATGTGAATCTATCGGGATTGGGCAAATTCTGCAACGCCTTCCCGGCAAGCCGGTCGTGCCGAGCGCGGCAATTGCGAAGTTTCTTCGTATTTTGCCGGCCCGCCAACCGATAACGAAGAGGAACCTTCGCCGAGGCGATGCGGCGTGCATCCTCGGTTGGGGTCCGCACCGCCGGAAGCACCGGGGGGGGCCTTGCCCCGGACGCACTCCTTCGGCTCCCTCGCCGCCGCAAGCGACCGACGCGATGAAAGGATCTTTCGCATGCACCGCCCATTGTGCAGTGGAATGGCAGCGATGCTGGTGTTGTTCACCGCAGGGGTCAGCAGCGCACAGACCGGCTATGCCGTGGTCCGCGGACAATCCCCAGCACCCGAGGCAACTCGAGCACCCGAGGCAACTCGAGTGCCCGAAGCGGCTCGAGTTCCCGAAGCGACCGATGCGCCGTGGGGACCGATCATCGGGTCGGCACCGGGCTATGCCGAGCACAAAAAACACGGCAAGAAAGACTTCAAAACCTACACGGGTTTTCGGGATCACCACTTCGGTTTCGAAGGGGGTTACTACAGCGGTCCCGAAGGCTACTACACCGACCGCTGGAACAAGGCCTACACGTATGGAGGCGCTTCGGCGATGGGGGGCTGCCCCTACTGTCAGCACGGCGCGGCGTGCCCGCCGAACGGCTGTCCGCACTGCGGCACGGGCTGCCCCAAGCACCACATGACCTATCAGTACAAGTGGCCGCAGAATCTCGTCTACCCGCCGCCTGTGATGCCGGCGGGCGTGATCCAGTGGCCGTACTACACGCTCCGCGGTCCCACCGATTTCTTCATGAAGTAGCGTTTGCCGCTGGAACCGACGAGCCGTTGCTGCACGAAGTCTACTGCAAATCGACGGCGCTCACGGGCGCATCGGGATCGAAGGGATGCGCCGCTTCCCAGGTCCGCCAGAACTCGGCCGGGCGCGTCTTCCGCCACAGTGCCAACGCCTGGCCCACGTGGCTGAAGAAGGTGTAGCGCTCGGCGATCTGCGGCTGCGACTGACCAACCGTGGTGCGGATGACCCAATCGGCCGCCTTCAGGATCTGCTCGCGCGGCGGATGCAGGTGCCGCGGGGCAATCGCCAGCCATTCCAGATGATGGCCGGTGGCGATCACCTGCCGGTACAACTCGTCCTGAACCGGTTTGTTGACTGCGGCGGCGCCGTCGGCCCAATTCGAGGGCCAGTGACCATCGGGAAACTGGCTGGCGATCAAAGCATCGCGTACCTGTTCCAGGTGCTTGAGGGCTGCCGCGCGGACGGCCGGCGACAGCACCTGATGCTCGTCGTCCAGCCGGATCAGCACCATCAGCGAATAGACCCGGTGCGTTCCCGAACACACTCCGAGTTTCTGATCGCCGCGCATTTGCCGCTCGGCGAGCAAGTCGAAGGACACTTCGCGGCCCGCGTCGTTGGTCCAGGTGGACACGGGGGGCAGCCACAATCCGAACGCCAACGCCGACCACTCCGTTTCGACTTCATCCACGCGAAAGTCGCGCAGGGCTTCTTGCAGGGCGTCGTACAGCGTCATCCGCCGGCTGGGGGTGAAGACGGGTTCACGGAGGCCCACGCCGGCTTCGGTGAGGGACGCCAGCCAGTGGTCGTGATGCACCGAGGCGCACGTGTCCTTGCCCCAGCGAATGGCGACCCCCTCGGGACGATCCAACAGCAGCGGCTCGACCCCGGCACCCCATGACGCCAAATACTTCCCGTGATCGACCAAAAACTCCTTGAGGGCCGCTCCCGACATGACCGCGGGATCCTGAAACTCGGCCGCGGCCCCCCACGTCCGCAAGGCATGTTCGACAAAGTTCGGTTTGAGTTGCGCGCGGCGGAAGCGCGGCTGAACCTTGCGGAGCACCGCCGCCAGTTCGTCGTCGCTCACCACCTCGGGATCGTCGTAGAGCGGCTCGATGACCAGCGGGGTTTCGCGCGGCACGGGCACCACGGTCGCCAGCGGGCGACCGGTGATCTCCCGGGCAATCTGCCGGCGAACACTCGGTGCCGCCGTCACCCACGAGAAGCCCGCCGCGGCGAGCACCGCGGCTTGCACCACGACGACGGCCGACGTTGTGATCCGACGAGGCATGAACAAACCCTCAAGCGGCGATGTGCACGGAGGCACGCGCTCCGCCGACACGATGTCACGACCGTGGCTGCCGCACAAACACCACGCTCCGGCGATCTTCGTAAGCCACCTGCCAGGCGGCGTGGTCCTTCAGCCGGCGAATTAGCGCGCTGCGATGCCGGGGATCGACCACCACCGTCGTCACCCCGTAGCGCTCGAGGACTTCCTCCCAGCCCGAATCCACGTCGACCACTTGCAGATAATGCAGCCACACCTCGCGCGGGACCAGGTGGGCGTGCGAGTTGACAAACACTTGCAGGTTGGGCGGCCCCGCCCACAACAGGTAGTCGCCCCATTCATACACGTTGAATACCAACCCCGAGGGCGGCTTCTCGCGGAGATAGTTCACCGCCCCCAGCGGCGTGTAATCGGAAACCGCTTTCTCCAAGGCCGGTTCCTTGCGGTGGAGCACTCGCATCCCCAAGGGGCTGTAGCCGAGGCAAATCCAAATCAGCCCGAGAGTCACCACCGTCCATTTGCCGTTGCGAGGGGAGACCGCCGGCATGGCCCGCCACGGACACCAGCGCCGCACACTGGCATGCCCATGCGTCACCAGCAACAACGCCGCCACCGGCCCCCACCACGACAACAACCGCGCGCTGCCCAGGCTCGCCACCCCCAGGCCGACCAGCGTGAGCACTTCCCAGGCGGCGACACGCCGCGGCGTGAAGCGGTACAGCATGGTCAACCCCACGACGGAACCCAGAAACAACCAGCCGTGCGGCGCGTGAACATCGAGGATTTGCCATTCGGTGAGCGACGCCAGGTTGGCGTTCCGGCCAAAACGCCACACCTCCAGGTACAACCCCAGGCCATACGGATTCACCAGGGCGGCCGCGGCCGACAGTTCCAGCCACAACCCCCAGCGGCGGAAACGCTGATCATGCGCCACCGCCCGCCAGGTGCCGGTCCGCCGCAGCAGATCCACTCCTCGTCCCGCGGCAAACGCCGCCAGCAAGCCCAATCCCAGCACGAAGGAACCGTGCAGGTTGGCCCACAGACCGTGCAACGCGGGGATCAACCACCAATCGGCGGCGGTCGCCCGCGGAGCGGTCAACCGGTGCAACAGCCAGCAGAAACACAGCAGTCCCAACAACTGCGGCCGCACCACGGCAAAGGTGTACCAATCCAGCCACAGGAACGACGCCAACCCCAGCACGGCGAAACCAACATGCCGCGTCCGCTGATAACACCGATGCAGCAGCAACCCGCTCGCGGCGGCAATCACCAGCGCCGACAACCCTTGCAGTCCCGCCAGCCCCAAGCCCTGGTAGGCGAGGTATCCCAGCACTTGCGACAACCACGCCGTATCCACGAAGGGCATGCCTTTGGAGAGGGGCAACAGCGGTTCGGTGGCGGGCAGCCGGCCATGGGCGACAATCCACCTGCCGTACGTCAGGTGGCCCCACAAATCCGTATGCCACAGCGGCTTGACGCTGAACCACAAGTAGACGCACCCCAATAGCAGGGTGGCCCCCGCGCAGCGCCGCGACCACTTCCACTCCGCCGGCAGCCGATCCTCCAGGGGAGGCAGCGACGCCGCGGGAGGCTCCGACCCGCTCAGCGGCGGCGGTTCCACAACAGCACCGCTCATCTCCCACCTTTCCCCTTCTGGCCGCACGCGGCGACTTGTTGCCCCACCAGGCATGCCCTCCGACCAGGCGGACCGTTGCCGCGCCGGCACCCTCACCTCGTCTCGGTTGCTTTTAGGCTAGAACGCGGCGGAGACGTTGGGAAAGGGACCGTGGACACTACCGCCCGGAACTTGGGCTGCCGCAGCAATCGTGGCGGCCTTGCCGGATGGGCTGCGTGCGCCGGATTTGTCGCCCTTGCCGGTCCGGTAACGCCGGTCTCCAGCACGGTGACCTCGGTCTGATGACAGACCTGGCAGAGCGGCTGGCTGAAACCCATTTTGGAGGGACGACGGCGGGCAATCAGCACCTGCCACGGGCCAAGGATCGCGGATCGCACAGCGCGGGCGCGTTCGGGCGGAACATGTCGGCCACGGTCAATGATACCCGGCGGCATGAGTTACTCGTTGGCATTGCCTCCGGACAGCTTCTTGGTCCATTCGCTGTTGGGGTAGGTGCTTTGCAGCTTGGCCTCGGCATCGAGACTCCGTTCGGGAGATTGCACCAGCTTCCACAAGCGGGTCATGTGGTACAGCGATTCGGCGTGGTAGCCAGCCTCGCGGGGGAAGAGAATGTCCACGTGCAGATAGGCGAGCACGGCATCCTTGTTCCGGCCGAGCGCTTGCAGGGCATGACCTTGCAGGACGTAGGCCTCGGCTTGCAGGGTGGAATCGTCGGCCGGGGCCTGTTCGATGACTTCGTCGAGCACTTGCAAGGCCTCCTCGTGCTTGGATTGCTGCACCAAGGCCCGTGCCTTGCCGAGCATGGCTTCATAGCGGCGGGCCTTGTCGGCGGGGGAGTTGCCTGCCGCGCGAATCGCCGCGTCGAAGGCGCTGGTGGCCTCGTCGAGTTTGCCTTCGCCCATCAAGATGCGGCCGGACGCAATGCTCGCCGCCAGCTTGACGTCGCTCCACGGAGCCTGAGCCAACTGCTCGTACGTCGAGCGGGCCGCGTCGAACTCTCGATTGGCCAGTTGCAACTGGCCGATCAACGCCAGGGCGTCGTAATAACGGAAATGGTTGCTGGCGGTCTTCAGAAACGCTTGCAACTGCTGGATCGCCGCGGTGCGCTTGGCGGGATCGGCCAAAGCCTGGCGCGCCTGCACGCGGGCCAGCAGAAAATCGAACTCGGTCTTGAGCGCCTCGTTGGTGGTGCTGGTCTCGTTCTTGCTTTTGGTGATCCGCTGCAAGGCCGACTCGAAGCGGCCGCCGTTCTCGTCGGCGAGGCCGAGTTTCAAATCGGCGGTGGCTTCATCCCAATCGACGGCGGCCACGTCATTGGCGGGGACGGCGACGGCGTCCCCCGTCGCGGGTTTGATGGTGAGTTCCGTCTTGCTCGCACCGGTGATTTTGCCGGCCACGCGGCCGCCACTCTTGCGGGTGACGATATCCGCCGGCCACGCCGCAGACGCCAGCCCCACGACCGCCAGCCACAACAAGCCGCCAACCACTTTCCCTTGCCATGCCATAGCGCACCTCAATTGCCGCGACTCTTCCCCAGATCACTTTCTGCCAGCTTGTCTTTCGCCGCCTTGTTTGCCGCCAACACGTTCCGCGGCGTCGAAATTCGCTCAGGCTTCGCGGCTGGCCCGCTGAACGCTGCGTGCCGTCCGCCCCAACCATTCGGCCCACAACAATTCAGCGGCACTGATCAGCCTACTTCCCCGTGGGGGGATTATTGGGTTTCGGTTTGGGTTTGGGTGGTGCGGCCGACGGTGGACTGGGGGCCGCTGCCGAAGCCGGGGGTTTCGTCCCCCCGGATGACGCCGCCGTGGAGCCGGCGGTCGACGCCGCGGCAGGCTTGGGGGCGCTTGCCGGTCGCGGTTTCGTGCCGGGCGCTGCCGCCGCCTTGCCGGGCGGCCCCGTCGCGGGGAGTGCATCGACGCCGCTGACCCCCGCGAACGACACCGAGGCGGCCCGCGCCGCGGCCAACGCCGGCACCGGCTTTCTGTGCGCCGCGCGATAAAAGTACCAGGCCATGCCCGCGAGGCCCAGCACCAGCCCCGCTCCCAGGACGGAATAGGTCAGCAGCGGGTTGCCGGTTTTGGGGGGTGGCGGCGGCGCGGCGGCTTTCTTCTTGCCCTCTTGCGCCCGCTTCGCCTTCCCGCTGGCCACGGCAACCGGCGCCACGTCTTGAGTGGGCTTGAGGTCGGCGATGGGTTTTCCGGCATCGGTCAGCACCGCGTGATACAGTTTGTTCAGCGCCGCCAGGTGCTCGTCGCTCAAGCCTTTGATCACCGACACCGTCACCACCAGTTCGATCTCGCATTTGCCGAGTTCCTCCAGCTTCTTCTGCGTGCTGGTTTGGGCCAAGGCGTATTGGCGGCGGGCCTCGGTGCCGGACAACCGGGCCTCCACGAACATCGGCAAATGTTCGCTCTGGCCTTTTTCGACGGCGTGCTGCAACCGCAATCCCAATTGGCCCCATCCCCAGATGTTCTTGGAGGCATCGCCGGCGATCGACTTCAGCAGCAGGGCGGCATTTTCGGTGGTGCCGCTGGCACCCCAGGCCTGATACAGCGACGCGGCTTCCACCTGCGCCCGCAAGTCGTTGGGTTTTTGCTTGAGGACTTCCACCAGCAGACGTTCGGACGCTTCGAAATCGTGCTTGAACCGCAGGCAGCGGGCCAGCCGGGTTTTGACGGCCAACACCTGCTCCGGCTGCACGAAGTCGGGCCGGGTTTCGCCGAGAGCGAGGATCTCCTGGAACGCGGCGGCGGCCTTGTCGAAGTAGCTGCGGCTGCGGGAAGGATCGTTCTCGCTGGCTTCACCCAGCGCGAAATAGGTTTCACCCACCCAACTGAGGGAGCCGAACGATTGCCCTTCCTTGCGTTCGGCCAGATCGTTCAGAAACGTTTCAAAGGACGACATCAGGCGGTTGAACCGGTCGGTGTCGCCGGCGTCGCGCATCCGATTCAGTTCTTCCCGCAGCAGCTTGCCCAGGCCCACGTAGAGATCGGTGACGTCCCCACCGGCATCTCCCCCGGCGACTTTCTCGAGGGTTTTCATGGTCTCGCGGGCTTCGTTGAGTCTGCCCGATCCGATGTAGGCCCGCAGCAGCAGCTTGTACGTTTCGGTGGCAAACTGCCGGCTTTGAATGCCTTTCTCCGGCCGCTCGGCCTCGTTGGCCACCGTCACCGCCTTGACCACCGATTGGGGATCGTCGAGGAGCAGCTTGACGGCTTCCGCATCCTGACCCTGGTTGATGGCGATTTGGGCCAGCGACATCTTCCCGGCGATCAACTCGGCGGGAATGGCGCCTTCCTTGGGCACGCTGCCGCTCATGCGCTGCACGCCGTTGCGCAGCAGTTGCGCGGCCCGCGTGCGGAATTCATTGAGCTGGTCCGGGGTGGGGCGCTCGGCCTGGTCGGCGCGGGCGGCGCTGAGGTAGGCGGTCCAATACGCCTGACCAGCGGCCAATTGCGCCTCGGCAAAGCGGGCGTCGGAATCGGGAACCTTGCCGAACCACTCGGCGGCATCCACCGGACGTTTGAGCTGGCTGTAAATCCGGCCCAGCGTCATGCGGGCATCATTGGCCTTGTCGCTATCGGGCCATTTGGCCGTGAGCAGGTTGCAGGCCTTGACGATGTAATTGATGTCCGCCTGTTTGTCGGCGGTGCTCCCCTTGGCATCGTTGTAGGCTTGCACGTAGGCGGCCATGGAGAGATAGGCGGCGTCGAGGCCGGTGGTGGTGTCGTCCTTGTCCGCCGTGCGGGCCACGTATTCGCCCAGGATCGCCGCCTCGTAGTTTTTCCGTTGCAGGAAGTTCACGTAGGCGAACATGTACCGCGCGGTGTTCACGCTTTTGGCGTCGTCCGCACGGTTGGCCAGCCGCAGGGCCAGGTCGAACATTTTCGCGGCATCGGCCAACTGGGCATCCAGGTCCTGCTGCAACCGGCGGATTTCGTCGGCGGGCTTGCGTTGCTGACGGGCGGCGTCGAGCGCGTCCTTGGCTTCCTTGATCGCGGAGATCATCTGCTTGCCGAGGCCGAACGCGGCGTCGAACGTGGTGGGTTGGCGTTCCTTGCCCCCCAGCTTGGTGTCCAGCCGCTGAATCATGGCCAGCGACAACTCGCGGAACTCGCTGGGGAAGCGATTGACCTGTTCGGCCTCGCCGCGGGCGGCGCGCCAGGCCCGCTGAGCCTCTTCCTTGGATGCTTCGCGGCGGTCCCCCAGGGCTTCGTAGGCGCGGGCCACTTCCCAACGAATGCCCAGACCCACGCTGGTTCTGGCCTCGGTCTTATGGGTTTTGAGCCATTCTTCCCCCAGATCGACCACCAACTGATGATCGTTGCGTTGCTTGGAATTGAGGCAGATGAGCTTGTAATGCAAGGCCAGGTTCTGCAACCGCCGCATGGCGGGATCGTCGCCGGGATGCGACAGCAGTTGGTTGTAAATGCCCATGGCCTTTTGCAAGTCGCCGAGTTCCTCGAAACACTTGCCCTGGTACAACTGGGCATACAAGCCGCCCACCACGCTGCGATGCCGTTGATGCAGCTCCTCAAACGCCGCGGCGGCCTGATTGAGCAGCCGCTTGTGGTCGTCGGAGCCTTCGTCGTGGGTTTGGGCTTCCTCGTAGATGCATTGCGCCAGGTTGATTTGGGCGCTGATCATGTCGAACTGGGCTTTTTCCCGCTGGGCCCATTTCTCGGGGAATTGTTGACGGTCGATGAAGGTCCCCAATTGCTTGAGCACGGCTTCGTGCTGTTTGGCCGCCGTCTCATACACCTCCCGGGCCTTCAGCACGTAGTCGCGGGCCCGCTTCTGGAACTCGGCCTTGGCCCCTTGATTGGCCGGCGAGCGGGACTGCAAAATCTCCACGCGCGCCTTGCCGATGAGGATTTCCGCCCGTTCGGAATTGGCCTCCGCCACCTTGGGATGGTTCGGGCTGTCCTTCACGAACTGTTCCAGAAACGCCAGCGCCTGGTTCAACTGTTCGGCCTGTTTTTCCGGACTGCGGCTGGCCCGCGAGCTCTCCAGCAGCGTGATTGCCCGTTCGTAGGGAAGCACCTGGCGGACTTCGTCCGGCAGTTGGCCGCGGGCCGCCATCTGATCGAGGTAGTACAGGGCCATGTCGAAGTACTGCCGCTCGCGCAGTCCGCGGAGAAATTCGAAGTAGCGTTCTTCGGCGGCGGCAGGCAGCCCGCAGAGCAGCAGCGACAACAGTCCGATCCAGAGTGAACGGCTACGCATCGGGAGAACGTCCTTCGCAAAGACAGGCTCTGCACAAGCATAGGCCGCACCCCCGGAAATTCGCAAGCGCCCCTGCCAGCGGGCCGGCCGTTGACCAATCACCACCACGGCCTCGAACGGGCCCCCCGCGGCCGAGACCGGCGGGGGAGTGAACGCCGTCCTCCTCGGCAAGGTCGAGCAGCACCCTTCGGCGCGCGACCTGTGCGCCGCGGGCATCGTTGGCGCGATCGGCAGCCGTGCCGGCAATCGGCGCGGAATGCGGATCGCTCAGGGCCTCTCCCCGGTGATTTCGCTGAGCAGTTGGAAGAAGCCTTTCTTCCGCTCGCTGCTGATGTTCCAGTTCACCGGCACGCTTTGATAGCCCTCGTCGAACCCTTCGTTCTTCATCCGGTAGTCGAAATAGCCCCACGAGGCGAATTCGCTCACCGCCGCGATGAAGTTGTTGAGCGGCCTGTCGAAGTCGAAGTGGTCGTCCTCGTTGAACAGGATGGGCATCGGGCGGTAGCCATCCACCTTACGGGTTTGTTGCACCATCTCGGCGATCCGCTTCGGATCCTTCACCCCGTTGCCGTGCAGCAGCAGGAAGTCGGACGCCTTCACCACGTTGGCCTGGGGTACGGTATTTCCGCCGTAGCTGGTGCTGGCAAGCAGCGGGTGCTTCCGCTGCGCGCTCCGCGTCTTGACCCGCGCGATCAGCTCGTGGACGCGCTCCGGCTTCAGAATCTCGTGGTCGTAGGCCGCCACGTTGCATTCGTTGTTCACTTCCACCAGCACGTTCGTGTACTTCCGGGCGATGATCCAATCGACCGCGGCATCGACGCCCGCGATCACCGCCTGCTCGTCCCGCACCCGCTCGTCTTGCCCGAAGTAGTACAGCCCCAGGATGACCACCATGCCCAGTTCGTCGGCCTTGTCGAGCACTTTCTCCAGCCGGGCCATGGACTTCTCATCGAGCGTGCCGTCGGCGTTGATGGCCGAATTGTGCCACGGTTGCGCTTTCGAGTACCCTTCCGGGCTGCCGCCTTGCAGGTTCAGTGTGACGGCCAACAGTCCGTGCTTGCGCCAGGTCGGCATCATCGCGAGGAATTCGGCCGTGTTGCGGTCGGCGTCCCATTTCTTGGTATCTGGGTACGCCCACCGAGCCGCGGTCTCTGGGTTGCGGTCGTCGAAGGTGGCCTGCACCATGCGGCTGTTCATCAGCAAGCCTTCGATGGGCTTTCCGTTCCAGATGCGCCCCTGGTACGTCGGCAGACCGTTGATGTGGAACTTGTCCTGCACGATGCTCACCACCGTGGCCCGCGTTGGCTCGGCGGCGTGGGTGGAGTACACGGCGGTCCACAGCGCGAACGCGAACAAGAATCTCATGTTCAATCGGAATCTCATGCGCGGACTCACCGATGAGCGGGCGGGGTGCCGGGGGGAAACTCCCCGTGGAGTGCCCGACGAGCAGCCAGCAGCGCCGCGGCCGAGGCGGGTGATGTCGCCACGTTGTGCAACTCGTATGGATCGGAAGCGTGGTCGTACAGCTCCGCCCCCAGCAATGTGCCGTCCTCCCAGGCCCGCCATTCGGTGTAGCGGTGGGTGGCCGTCCGGACGCTGTAACCCATCGCGACAGGCAGTTTGGACTCGGTGCGGTCATAGTAGGCAGGTCGCGGGTGCTGGGTGAAAGCCACTTCCTTGACCGACTTCGACACATCGTTCAGCACCGGTACCAGGCTGACGCCGTCGAGCTGATCGGGCGTCTTCAGGCCGCAGAGGTCGGTCAGCGTCGGGAAGAGGTCGACCAGTTCCGCCAGCGATTGTGTCGTGCCCGACTTGCCGTCCGGCGTGGCGACGATCATGGGCACGCGGGCGTCATACTCGAAGCAGGACGTCTTCCCCCACAGGGTGTGCTCGCCGACGTGATAGCCATGATCGCTGAGGAACACCACGACCGTGTTCCTGGCCAACCCCAGGGAAGCGAGGGCCGACAGCACCTTGCCCACCTGGGCGTCCATGAAGCTGATGTTGGCGAAGTAGCCGTGCCGCATCTCGGCCGACTGTTCCGGCGTGGGATGGCGGGTGTTCGGCGGAGGGAGCAGGATTTCGCGGCTGTCGTGGAAGGCGAGGTCCACCGCGCCGAGCGGCCGGGCCGGGTCGAGCTGCGGCAGCCTGGCTCGATCGTACAGGTCCCAGTATTTCTTCGGGGCGTTGAACGGGGCGTGCGGCTTCCAGAACCCGACCGCCAGGAAGAACGGTTCGCCCTTCACTTCCGCGAGCACCTTCACCGCTTCGGCGGCGACCCGCCCGTCGAAGTAGGCCTCGTCCGGTACGTCGCGGCACTCGGTGATCGGCGTCTCCCCATAATTCCAGTCGCACAGTGTCGCCAGGTTTTCCGGGAGCGCTCCCGTCACCCGCGGCTGGTCGCTGCCGTGGGTGGCGTAGTGCAAAAACTCGTCGGCACTCCACGATCGGCGGTCGCCTTTCTCCTGGGTGTGCCAATTGTGAAAGATTTTGCCGACGCAGCGGGTGGTGTACCCGTGATTCTTGAAGTGCTGCGGTAGCGTGACGACGTTTGGGTTCTTTTCGCGGAAGTGGGTGCCGTTGTTCCACAGGTGGAGGGTGTCCGGCCGCTTGCCGCACAGGAATGACGACCGCGACGGGTTGCACAGCGCTTGTTGGCAGTACGCCCGCTCGAACACCACGCCGCGCTGGGCCAGCGCGTCGAGGTGGGGGGTCTGCGCCGCCGATCCGTAGCAGCCGAGTTCCGTTCGCAGGTCGTCGGCCACGATCAACAGGACGTTCCGTTTCGGCACGTCGGCGGCGGGGGAGGTCCCGACGGAAACGACGGCCGCGATCAACACGGAGGCGACGAACGGTGTGCGCATGGCGGGATCACCCAGGGTGACGGAGCGCCTCACACAGTACTCTGCCGCAACCCATCTCATCAATTGAACGTCTCATCAATCGAACGCGCCGCGCCCGGTCCCACCAATCGAACGCGACAACCGAGCAGGCAGGCCATGCTGAAATCGGGAGCGAGAGCCGCGGGTGAGCGCGCGGCAGATGGGTTCGTAGGTGCGCCGGCCTGACGGGATGGGGGTCCATCGGTGCGGCGACACGTCGGCATGGCGCTCGGTCGCCGGCAGGCTTGGCGTGGAGGCGTGCGGCACCGCAGAATGTCGCCACCCCTTTGCCCGAAAGGATGCCATGCTCACCGCGGATGACTGGCCCCCCCTGATGCGCGACCGCAGCTTTTGGGCGCTCAATGCCACGCAGTTTCTGGGGGCCTTCAACGACAACCTGTTCAAGCAACTGGTCCTGCTGGTGAGCGTGAAACTCGCCCTGGTGGACCGGGCCGACAACCTCCAGGGCGTGGCCATGTTCGTCTTTTCCCTGCCGTTCGTGCTGCTGTCGGGGATATTCGGCATGCTCGCCGACCGCCAGCGCAAGCGGACCATCATCGTGCTGTGCAAGGTGATCGAAGTGGCCGCCATGCTGTTGGGGATGCTGGCGTTCCTGTCCAGCTCGCTGACGGCGTTGATGGCGGTGCTGTTCCTGATGGGCGCGCACAGCGCCTATTTTGGCCCGGCGAAGTACGGCATCTTGCCGGAACTTTTTCTGCCGCACGAGTTGCCCCGCGCCAACGGCTGGATGTTGATGATGACGTTTCTTTCCATCATTCTCGGCGTGGCCGCGGCCGGACAGTTGATGGAATGGTGTGCCGACCGCTTGTGGCTGGCCTCGCTGGCCTGCATGTTCGTCGCCGCGCTGGGTCTGCTGACCGCGCTCCCCATTCGGAACACGCCGGTGGCGCAACCCGGCGCGCCGATGCAGTGGTCGCGGTGGTTCATGTCGCGGGAAACGTGGCACGAACTGCGGCACAACCGGCCCTTGCTGTCGGTGCTGATCGTCACCAGCGTGTTCTGGTGCGTCGGCGGGGTTTATCAACAAGGGGTGAACGATTTGGGCATCCTGCAACTCCAGATCAAGGAGGGGGCCACGGGGCTGTTGAGCGCGTGCGCGGCACTCGGCATTGGAGCGGGTTGCCTGGTGGCCGGGCGGTTGTCCCGGGGAACGTTCAACGCCCGCCTGGTGCGCGGCGGGTTATGGGGCATGGCGCTGCTGCTCACGCTGCTGGCGCTGCCGGGGCCATTTCGCGGCCACACGTTGCTGGGCGTTACCGGATCGGGGGTGGCGCTCATCGCCCTGGGGGCCTCGGCGGGATTGTTCGCCGTCCCCTTGCAGGTGTATCTGCAATCGCAAGCGCCGGTCGCCCAGAAAGGGCAGATCATCGGCACGATGAACTTGTTCAATTGGGTGGGCATTCTGCTGAGTGCCGTCCTGCATTGGTCGACCAACAAGGTGCTCGCCCGCACGAATGCACCGCCGAATCTGGTGTTTCTGGTGGCCGCGGCGCTGTTGCTGCCGTTGCTGGTGCTCTATCGTCCGCGCAGCCAGCAATTGACGATGTAGATGCCGCGATCGATGATGGAGATCGCGACGCACGATGTCACCCGGACACGGGTGCGTGGAGTGGTTGCGGGAGCGAGTTTCCGGTGTGTGGTTGCTCGATGGAAGGCGTGCAGATGTTGAACGTGGTGCTGTTGCTGTGCGGTTTCTGGGCGGAAGCCGAAACTCCCTTTTATGAAGCCGAGCTGGTGTTTCCGTTGCATCCCCAACACAACCATGCGCCGGGCATCGCCGAACTGCCCAACGGAGAATTGGTGGTGTCGTGGTATCGCGGATCGGGGGAGCGCTCGGCAGACGACGTGGCGGTGTACGGCGCCCGCCGCGCACCCGGTCACACCGCCTGGAGCGAGCCTTTTCTGCTCGCCGACACGCCGGGCTTTCCCGATTGCAACACCTGCCTGATGGTCGATCGCACGGGGGCCTTGTGGTTGTTCTGGCCCACCGTCCTCGCCAATTCGTGGGAATCGTGCCTGACGAATTACCGCGTGGCCCGAGACTGGCCTCCCGCGGGACCACCCCGTTGGGAACGCGGCGGTCTGATCCTGCTCAAACCCGACGACTTCCACCACGAGGCGGTCGCCGCGCTCGACCAGCTCCTGGCGGCGCTCCCCGTGCGGCTGAATGAACGGCAACAGCGGGAAATCGACGATGCCCGCGCGAAATTAGGTCAAAAGCTGTATCAGCGTCTCGGTTGGCAGCCGCGATGCAAGCCCACGGTGTTGCCCTCCGGCCGGATTCTGCTTCCCCTGTATTCCGATACCTATTCGCTGGCACTGATGGCCATCAGCGATGACGGCGGGCAAACCTGGTTTGCCGGAAAGCCCACGCTGGGCTTCGGGGCGATTCAACCCTCGGTGGTGCGCAGGGACGATGGCACGCTGGTGGCATTCTTCCGCGAGAATGGCTTCACCCGCCGGGTCCGCATCGCCGAATCGCGCGACGAGGGGGTGAGCTGGGGACCGGTCGGCATCACCGAACTGCCCAATCCCGGATCGGGGCTGGACGCCGTGCGGCTGGCCAACGGGCATTGGGTGCTGGTCTACAACGATACCCTGTCCGGCCGAAACAGCCTGGCCGTGTCTCTCTCCGACGACGAAGGCCGGACGTGGAAGTGGACGCGGCACCTCGAGCGGCACGACACGGGAAGCTACCACTACCCCGCGGTGATCCAGACCACAGACGGACGCCTGCATGTCGTCTACAGTTATTTTGTCCCCGAAGGCAAAAGCATGAAGCACGCGGCGTTCAATGAAGCGTGGATTCAAGCGGGGGATGCGCCAGGACGCTGAACCGGAACACCCCAGGACGCTGAACCGGGATACCCCAGGACGCTGAACCGGAACACCGAAGAGGAGAAACTCACCCGTAGTGAGTTGACCCAGGGGGCGAGCGCGGAGGGAGAGTCGGCACCGGAAAGGAAGTCCTCATGGCACGGTCCCATCGGTTCGAGGCGGCAGCCGCGGTGCGTTCGATGGCAGTGGCCGTGGTCGTGCTGTGCGCTCTCTCGGCAGACTGGGTGGCCGGACAGTCATCCTCTCCTTCGGCCGCCGCCGTCGATGTCGTCCGGTTGAAATCCGGACGGACCATTCGCGGAGCCATCTGGCAACGCACACCCAACGGGGGTTTGACGCTGGTCGTGCGGCGGGCCTGGCTCGAACGAACGGCTCCCGATTGGGCGCGGCAAATCGCGGACGACAACCGCCGGCAACAACAACGGGCCTGGGAAGAGGCCCGTGATCGTCTCGACCAGTTGCTGGCCGCGGAGGGCCTTGGTCCGCGATTGAATTTCTTCTGGCGGGAAGAGCGGGACCGCTTGCAGAAACTCCTCGCCCTGCCCCCCGCCGAGAGCGAATTCTTTTGGCTCGACGTCGACGCCAAGGCGTTAGCCCGCGTAACTCCGGCAGACCAAACCCGGCAGCGGATCGCCTTGTGGGCCTGGTCGGAACACGTCGCCGATGTCGAAACCCGCGACGCCGCGGAATTGGCTCGGCAACTGAAGCAGGCGGGTGTTTCCGTCGACGCCCCGCCACCCGATCTGTCCGACCGTCTCCCCGCGCGTCCCCAATCGGAGTGGGAATGGCAGGCGCGGCTGGCTCTGCTCGAATACACGTTTCACAAGCCCTTCGACCTGCAAGGCAGCGGCGATCTGGTGTTCGCCGTGGGTGGCGGTGAGGCGGCTCCCTTGGGGGCGGTCTTGCCGCGGGTGTTGGAGCAGCAGTTGCAAACCCTGTTGGGAGACCTGGCGGACACGCCAGCCCACAAACCCGAGCGCGGCTGGCTGCCTTCGGCGATTCGCGCCGCCGAACAGGCCGGCGTGCGCGGCTTTCGAGTGACGCGGGTGGAGGTGTCGCTGGAACCGCCGCGGTCCACGGTGACGTCGCAGTTTGTCGGCCGGATCGCACCGAACCGGTGGGTCACGCTGTGGCAAGGGACGGAAGTCGCCGACGCTGCAACGCCGCGACCTGCCCACGAAACGCGCATGCGGAACGACCGGCAGGTTAAAGGGGCGCTCGAAGCGCTTCAGGGGCTGGGGCTGGCCGATGAGGGAGCGCTGCAACAGGCCTTGCGGGTCGGAGCAGCCACCATGGCCGCGCAGCAAGCCGTCGATGAGCAGTTTTTCCGATTTCGCGACCGCCTGGCGCGCCGCGTCGATGGGCCGCCGCTCCTCGTCGCGCCGTGAAGTCGCGGCCTGTGCCCCGGCTGGTGGTCCAGGCTGCCTTGCGGTCCATCGCGCCTTGCGGTCCACCGTGTCTTGCGGTCCGCGGTGGCTGATGGTCCGCGGTAAACAGTTCGCCCTTTATCCGTCCCGTCCCGCGGTTTTCGCCGGCCGGGTCAGCGGCAGCAGCAATTGGGCCAACAAGAACAACACCACGGGCGCAAACACGACCGCCCGCAACACGTGCAGCATGCCGCCGCTCAACGGAACAGTGCTGGCCAACGCCAGATAGCCCAGCAGCAACAGCAGTGTCAGCAGCAGCACGCCGCAGCCGATGGCGGCCATCTGGGTCTTGAAGATCGTCCGTTCGGAAAGCGGTTCGTGATGCAAATCGATCGTGCGGCGGCGCTCCCACGAGTGTTCGACGGCGTCGGCCAGTTCGAAGACGGTGACGGCGTCGCGCCAGGCTTCCGCCGCGGCCTCCCGCGGCAACAGCACTTCCAATTGCGTCTGTGATGGGCCGGCCAGCAGGTGCGCGGGTGGCGGCATGCGCCACGCGGCCGGCAGGTCTCCATGCTGTTCCAGTTGCCAGACGCCGTGTGCGGTATGCAGGGTAAGTCGAAACACACAGGCGGTCTGGGCCGGTTTGATCGTCCAGACGGCTTCCGACCCCTGGGTGCTGGCCAGCGTGACCGTTTGCTGCAACAACCCCTCGGCATCGCCCGTGCGGAGCGTGGTCACGCGGGAGTAAGGACCGGCAAGCCGCTCGAGCAGGTCCAAATCTCCGAACAACTGCCGTGCGGCATCGGCGGCGGTGAGGCGCGCGCTGGGCCAATACCGCTCGCATTCGAGATACCGCAGGTCGTGGATCAGTCCGGCCCGCGCGGCGGCCAGCAATCGCTGGCAGGCCGGATCGGCCCGCAGCGGGAACACTGGAACCACCAGTCCCTGGCCTTCGGCCAGTTGCAGGCTCAGTTCATAGGCGAACATCAACCCTTGTGCCGGATGCGGCAGCAGCCATACCGTTTTGCCCCCCTGCGCCAGGTGGCGAACGGCTTGCAGCGTGGTTTCGTCGCTGCCGCCGACGAGCACCTCGGCACACTCCGGCTCGGCCAGCAAGGCGTCCCAGCCCGTGCGGAAGGCCACGCGGGGCCAGCCGCGAAACTGAGCGTCCCAGTCGGGAGTCTGGCGGACGACCAGCAGTGCCACGCCGCGCGCGGTCAACTCCCGCAACAGGGGCAGTGCCCGCTCGTCGTCGCCACAGACCCCGATGCATTTCGGCCAAGAAGACGTCATGCCGTTCCCGCACCAGTTCACACGCGCCGCCTAGGGGGCCGCGGCTCGTTTGCGGGCGCTGTCGAGCCGTTTGCGTGCTTCCGCGGCCCGCGACGACTGGGGAAATTCTTCCAGCATCTGCGTGTAGGTTTTGACGGCATCGGCCCATTGTCCCAGTTGTTCGTCGCACTTGCCCGCTTGCAGCAGGGCTTCCGCTTGCCATTCGGGGAATTTGTAGGAGACATATACCTTCTGATAAGCCAGAAAGGCATCGGACCACTTTTCTTCCAGGAGGTAGGTTTCGCCGATGAGGAACTGCGCTTTGGCGGCTGTTTCGGTGCGAAAGGCCGCGGGATGCGCCAACACCCGCTCGAAGGCCTGCCGCGCTTCGTCGAACCGCGCCTGCTGCTTGAATCCGCGACCGAGCACTTCTTCCACCTGGTACACCTGCGGCGCCTGGGGAAAACGCTGCTTGAGGTCGGCGAGGGTTTGCGGGAGGGCGTCGTAATCTTTCAGGCGAAATTGCACTTCCGCCAGCAGCACCCACAGCCGCGGCCACCACGAGGGGACGGGCGACGGTGCCTCCCCCTCGATCCGCGCCTGCAACTCCTTCCGTAACGCCTCCAGGTCTTGCGGCGGGGACTGCGGCTCCGCCAGGCGGGCTTCCCAGCGGCAGTATTGCATGTAGTTCCGGTCGGCGGAATCCGGGTATTCCTTCAGGAACCGTTCGGCCCGCTCGCGGACTTCGCTCCATCGCCGCTGCTCCAACGACAGGACCACCAGTTGAAACTGGGATCGCTCGCGGACCTCGGCATCCGATTGGTCGCTGGCCAACAGGGCCTCGAACTCCGCGCGGGCCTCATCCAGCTTGCCGGCAAGCATATCGCTCTCCGCCAGATTCAGCCGCGCGTTATCGGCCAGCTCGCTGTGGGGCGTTTCGGTGAGCAGTCGCCGAAACAAGGCATCCGCTTCGGAAAAGCGTTCGGCCTCGTAGTTCAGCATGGCCCATTCATCGAGCACCCGGTCCAGTTGTTCGGGGCGGGGGAATTTCTCCAACAAGGCGGCATACGCCTGATGGGCTTCCGGCACCTTCCCCAACCGCCGCCAGGTCCGGGCCGCTTGCAGCCCCGCGCGATAGACGAACACGAACGGCGGCCGCTGCTCCTCGCCCGTCGCCGCCGGAGTCATCGGAGCGCGACGCTCGAAGGCGGCGGCAAACGCCGCGGCCGCCTCGGCGAGCTGACCGCCTTCCCGCAAGCATTCGGCGTGGTAATAGGCCGCCTCCGCCGCCAGGCGATGTGCGCCAAATGTCCGGCCGATCTCCGCGAACAGTTCACTCGCGGCGGCGAACTGCTTCTGGCGATGCAGGACGAACCCCAATCCGCGCAGCGCGAACAGCTTATGCTCCCCGTCCTCGGCCAGACCCAGAAGTTGCCGATACAGCCGCTCGGCCGCCGGCCAATCCTGACGGGCGTCCGCGGCTTCGGCCAGATGCAGCAGGGCGTTCAGATGCGCGGGCGACTTGGGGAATTCCCGGGCCAGCCGCTCGAGCATGGTCTGTGCCGCGGACGTCTGGCCCAGTTTCGCATGGGCTTGGACTCCCAGCGACAATGCCCGCCCCAGTTGGCGGCCCTTGGGAGCCAACGTGAAGTACCGCTCCAACGCGGTCACTGCCGATTCGGGTTGGTCCACATGCAGCCAGCTATCGGCCTGCAACACGAGAGCGTCGACCAACTCCGGCAGGGACTCCAGTTCGGCAATCAACGGGGCCAACGTTTCCAGCGCCTGCGGATGCTGGCCCTGCATTTGGCGGGTCAGTGCCAGGTAATAGCGCGCTTGAGCACGGGTTTGCGGACGAGTGCTGTGATTCAACACCTGTTCGCAATGCGCGGCGGCGAGGGCATAGTCCGCTTCCGCGGCGGCGGCGTCCCCCGCCTTCGACGCCCGCACTAGCGCCAGCCGTCCTTTCAACAGCTCCTGGTACATCCGCAGTCCGCTCTCGGGGTAGTCTTGCGCGAACTGCATCAACAACTTCTCGGCGGCGGCCAGGTCTCCCGCCTCGATCGCCAGTTCCGCCGCGCAATGCAGGGCGTCGTCGGCGAGGTCCCCCCGCGGAAAACGGGCGACGACCTCCAGAAACGATTTCCGCGCGGCGGTGCCCCGGCCCGCCAACCGTTCGCAAGTCCCCTGTTGATACAGGATCGTTTCGGCGAGGGGGTGTTGGGCGGCCTTGGCGGCGAGGGATTTGAAGAGATCGGCGGCACGGGCATAATCACCCGCCTCTTTCAGACTGCGGCCGCGCCAATACCCGGCCGTCACCGCGTGCGCGGGAACGGCTTCCGCCTGGGCGAATTCGCGGGCCGCCTCGGCAAACCGACCGGCGCGATACAGCGCATAGCCGGCGTTCAATCGGGCCTCGACCGCCAGGGGACTTTGCGGAAACCGCTGGGCCAGCTCGCGGAAGGTGGTCGCCGCCTGGGCGTACTCCTGTTGTTCGACTTGCCGCAGGCCGATCTGCAACTGCGCCTCGGCGGCGCGGGGACCGGTGCCTTCCGCCAGTTCCCGATAGCGGGCGAGGGCGGCCTCGTGCTGGTTCTGGGCTTCGAGTGCCTTGGCCCAGCCGAATCGGGCGTCATCCACCAGCGGACCCTCGGGGAAACGTTCCACGGCCTTGGCAAACGTCTGTTCCGCCGCCGCCGCGTCATTCAGCCGCAATTGCACGTCTCCCAAGTACGGCAGAGCACGGGCGGCGAAGGGATCGTCGGGATGGTCCTTCAGGTAGGCTTCGAATTCGGTCTTCGCCGCGGGGAGTTCGTTGAGCAGATAACTGCACTCGGCGACCCGAAAGCGGGCCTGCGCCACGTTCGGATCTTCCGGATGTTCCTTCACGAATCGGCGAAGCACGTCCCGTGCCGACTTGAACTCCGATTGATTGAGCAACGCCAGCCCGAGATGCAGCTTCGCCAGGGGCGCGCGGGGGTGCTCGCCGTGATCGCGGAGAAATTTCCGGAAGGTGTCGGTCGCCTGCGCCCAGCGCCCTTGTTTGAAAAGCTGCAAGCCCAGGTTGTAATCGTCGAGCGCCTGATCCGCCCCGGCGGGAACCGCAACCCATGCGACGACCAGCAACACGACGGCTGAGGACAGCCAGTGGCGAACAGCGCGGCGCATGTCGGCAGCTCCTTCGGACCGCACGTATTCTACGCCGCCGAGGCCAGCTTGTCAGTTGTTCCGCGCTCGTCGGTCCTTCCCCGCTCGTCGGCCCTTCCGCACTCGTCGGTTCTTGGCCGCTCGTCGGTCCTTCCGCGCTCGTCATCTGCCGTTGTTCCGCCCGCCGCAAGCCCCGTGGCTGCCCCCGCCTCGAAGTGTGTCGTTGTTCCGTCCGCGGAATGTACCGTTCCGTCCGCGGAGAGAACTGTTCCGTCCGTGGCATGAACATCGACCCCAGGGGCTGCCCCCAGCGCTGACCGCAAGCTCCGCAGCACCCCCTCGCGGCCGCGCAACCACGCCACATCCGTTTCCAAGGCCCAAATGTGCTCACTGTCGGTGGGGATTTTCACCAGGTCCTTCAGCGTGGTGATCAAAAAGGGAGCGCGCCGCGCACGCCTCCAGGCTTCCAGCTCTTGCAGATCGGCCGGCGTGTAATGGTGATGATCGGGAAACTCGCGGCAGGGTCCGTCGACCCCCATGGCGCGGAGCGCGGCCGTGAAGCCGTCGGGATTGCCGATGCCGCAAAAACTCGCGGGTGTCTCGCCGAGAGACTCCCCGTCCCTCAACCGTTCCAGCGGCCACACCTCGCCGCGCGGGTTCACCAGCCGCGTGGGAACGAAGGCCAGTTCGCCGTCCGGTTCGCCGCCGCGGATTGCGCGAATCGTGCGCCGCAAGTCGTCGAGCCGTTCGCCCGGGACGAGATTGGCCCGCGTGAGGATTACGAGGTCGGCGCGCCGCAGCGCGGACAATGGCTCGCGGAGCAATCCGCGGGGCAGCAGCCGGCCGTAACCCCATGGTCGCAAGGCGTCGATCAACACCAGGTCGACGTCGCGGAACAACCGGCGGTGTTGAAAGCCGTCATCCAACACGAGGACGTTCACGGTTCCCGGCGAAGTTTTCACGGAACCCGGCGGGTTTTCCGCGAGCAGACGCCGGCCCCCCCGAAACCGGTCGGGATGCTGCACATGCGGCACGCCGGGACATTGCCGCGCCAGCACGCGGGCCTCGTCATTGTCGCCAGCGCGCAGACGGCGATAACCGCGGCTGAGCAAACCCGGCGTGTAACCCTGGCGACGCAGTTCGCGAATCAGCCACGCCACGACGGGGGTTTTCCCCGTCCCGCCGGTGGTCACGTTGCCCAGGCTGACGACCGGCACCGGTAAGCGGCGCACGCGGAGCATGCCGAGATCGAAGGCGGCATTGCGGCACACCACGGCCGCCCCATAAGCGATCGCGGCACATCCCAACGCGCTCCGCAACAACGCGGGACCGATCCCGCGGCGACGACCAGACAGCACGTCGTGCAAGGTGGGCTCGTCCATGAGCATTCCCTTTGCGTCGGTTGCGACGGCAGCGGTTCGCGGGATGCGGGCGGAGTGGCCTGCTGGGGACGGTCACTTTAAGGGACTGTAACCGAGGGAGCGGCTGGGGGACAAGGGGGGATGGCACGCACGGCAATGTGGCACAGACCACAAAGTGCCACAGACGGCAAAGTGGCACGGTGGCACGGGCGATATGGTGGCAAAGCGGCACGGCCACCGAAGTGGGACGGCGTGGTGTCCTCGTCGGGCATTTCGCCGGGGAACGTCAGGAAGCGGGGGCTGAAGAACGGCGCTCGAACACGAGGGGATGGTCGGACTGAGGGTCGGCGACCCGCAGGGCGATCTTGCCGTCGAGGACATCGGTGAGAAGTTCGCCGCACACTTCCGCCCGCCATCCCTGCATGAGGCGCGGAGGTTCCCCACTTTGCTCCCCGTAGACATGCCAGCGAACCAGATGGCGGAGGTCGGCGACCTTGCCGACCAGCCCCATCGCCACGTTCAGCTCCGCGCAGCGGTTGGCCAGCGCGAACCCCAGCAATTGGCCCAGCACTTGTTCGTCGTGCGACTTGTCGTCGTCGGTGGCAGGCAGGGGAGCGGGCCAGGTGGAGGGGGGCGAATTCCACGCGGACTGAATGACGGCGAGCAGTACGGGGGCGACCTTCTTATGTTCGGGCCGGTTGAGATCGCGGCAAGCCAACAGGTCGTGTTCGGTGGCGGGACGGCGGCGCGCCAACTCGACGATGAGGTCGTCGCGAAGGATGCGGCGGACGGGACGATTGCGGGCGGCCGCTTCCCAATCCCGCCAATGATGCACGGCTCGCACCACCGCCAGTTCCCGCGGAGACAGCCGATGCAGCCCCGAGAGCCGCATCCAGGCCTGCGGACCCCGTTCCGCCGCCACTTCGCTAATCAACCGCTCGAACTCGGCTTCGGCCCAATGCATCCGTTGCAGGGCGGCCAACGATTGCCGCTGGCGATCCCAAATTTCCAGCACATGCTGCACGTCATCCAAGGCGTAAGCGATTTGCTTGGGGGTCAGGGGTCGGCAGCGCCAGTCGGTCCGCGTTTCGCGGCCGTGCACCACGCGCCCCAAGACCCGTTTCACCAAGGCTTCGTATCCCAGGGGAAAACTGCGGCTGCGCAAGCCTTCCGCGATCTGAATATCCCACAAGCGGCGCGGCGGCCGCTGGGCGTTCGTCAGGCAGAAGCGGACCTCTTCCCGTCCTCCGTGGACCACCACCGTGGTCTCCTCGTCGGTCATGATCTCCCACCACGCGGACAAATCGCGCACCGCGATCGGGTCGACCGCCACGCACCGCTCCCGCGTGGCCAACTGCAACAGGCACAATTCGGGCAGATGCGTGAACTCCGACACGAACTCGGTGTCGAATGCCACCACCCCCGCGCGGCGAATGTGTTCGCACAGTTCGGCGAACTCATGGGGATCGGTGATCAGGGAAGACGTCATGGCAACCGCACTGCGCGCGGGACGGGCCGGCTGGGGGCGCACCGTCGGCCCCCCGAAGTGCCGGAATCGTCGCATTCCCCCAGACCGCCTCGCAAGCGATTTGCCCCGATTTCTGGCATGATGCCCCGCGGACACGCTGCCTTCCCGCATCGCCTCGAGAGGATCCTCCATGACCGCGGCCCGTCGTTTGCGCGACTTGTTGGCGCGCCCCGGCATCTTGCGCAGTCTGGCCCCGCACGACGTGTTCACCGCCCGCGTGATGGCCGATGCCGGCATCGAACTCCTCTTTCTCGGCGGCTTCGGCGCCTCCGCCAGCACCCTGGGTCTGCCCGACTTGGGGTTCATCACCCTGCCGGAAATGGCGGACATTGCCCGGCACATCGCCGGCAGCGTCTCCGCCCCGCTGATTGTGGACGCCGACACCGGCCACGGCGATCTGCCCCAGGTGGCCCGCTGCGTCCGCGAGCTGGAACGTGCCGGCGCCGCCGGCTTGCTCCTGGAAGATCAGGTATTTCCCAAGCGGTGCGGACATTTCGCGGGGAAGCAAGTGATACCCGCGGCGGAGATGGTGCGGAAACTGCGGACGGCGCTCGAGACCCGCGCGGATGCGGACTTCGTGATTGTGGCCCGCACCGACGCCCGGGCCGTGGAAGGATTGCAAGCCGCCATCGACCGCGCGTGCCTCTACGCCGAAACCGGGGCCGACGTGTGTTTCATCGAAGCGCCCCGGTCGGTCGCGGAGTTGTCCCACATCGCCCGGGCCGTACCCAAGCCGCAATTGGCCAATATGCTGGTGGGAGGGGTCACGCCGATTCTCTCCGCCGACGAATTGGAACGACTCGGCTTCAAGATTTGCGTGTCGCCGGTGGAAAGCCTGGCGGTCACCGCCTACGCCGTGCGGACCTTGGCGCAGACCCTCTTGCGCGATGGCCGCGTGGACACACTCCAGCAGATGGTCTCGTTTGCCGAGTTGAAGCGTCTGCTGCATGTGGACGCGTATTTGTCGCCAGCGGACCGCTAACAAATTCCAGTTAACAAATTCCAGCAGCATCGGGGGTCGACACCATGTGGCGGCGGCGCGATCTCTTGCGGGGACTGTTGGGTTGGCCGCTGACGGCCCTCGTGGGCTGCGGGGCGGGGCGGCCGTTGCCGCGGGCCGGGGAAATCGTGGGGGCCCAACACGCCTTGGGGCACCGCCTGCGGGAGCCGGCGGCCCGCTTCGTCGAACTCCCCAGCGAGGCCTGGCACGCCGCGAACGTGGTGATTGTGGGGGGCGGCGTCGCCGGACTTTCCGCCGCCTGGGAACTGCGTCGCCGCGGCATCGACCGAGTAGTGGTTCTGGAGTTGGAACCGGAAGCTGGGGGGACATCTCGCGGGGGGCGCGTGGGGGGCTTTGCCTGTCCGTGGGGAGCGCATTACCTGCCGGTTCCGTTGCCGCATCAACACGCGCTGCTCGCGCTGCTCGACGAACTGGGCGTTCTCGAAGGCCGCACCGACGCCGGCGAACCGCTCGTTGCCGAACAGTTCCTCTGCCGCGACCCGGAAGAACGCTTGTTCTATCGGGGGACATGGTACGAAGGCCTGTATCTTGGGGCTGGCGCCGACGCGCGCGACTGGCGGCAATGGCAGTCTTTCCAGGCGGAGGTCGCCCGTTGGGCGGAATGGCGCGATGCGGACGGCCGGCGGGCGTTCACCCTGCCGGTCGCCGAATGTTCCACCGAGAGCACCGTCACCGCTCTCGATCGCCTCACGATGCGCGACTGGCTGGAACAGCAGGGGTACACGTCGGCGCGGCTCCGCTGGGCCGTCGACTACGCTTGCCGCGATGATTACGGCCTCACCGTGGAGCAAACCAGCGCCTGGGCCGGCCTGTTCTATTTCGCTTCGCGCTTGTCCACCGCCACCAGCGCCCCGCAACCGTTGATCACGTGGCCGGAGGGGAATGCTCGGCTGGTGCGTCATTTGCAGACCCGCGGCGAGGCCGACGTGAGAACCGGTTGGCTGGTGACTCAGGTGCGTCCGCGCAGCCGCGCGGGAGACCCGCTGGAAGTGCTGGCGCTGAACACCGCCAACGAAACGGTGCAGGGTTGGCGGGCCAGCGCCGTGATCTGGGCTGCTCCGCAATTTGTCGCTCCTTACGTCATTCACGGCTTTCGCGACGATCCTCGCCGGCGGAACGCCGCGGCGGCCTTCGACTACGGCTCGTGGCTCGTGGCGAATCTGGAACTGTCGGGACGTCCCCGGGAGCGCGGCTTTCCGCTCGCCTGGGACAATGTGCTGTACGAAAGCCCGTCGCTGGGCTACGTGGTGGCCACGCATCAGTTGGGCATCGATCACGGCCCCACCGTCTTCACGTACTATTATCCCTTTTGCGATGAGGATCCGCGCGCCGCCCGACAGCGGTTGCTCGCACTCGACTGGGCCGACTGTGCCGAACTGGTCCTCTCGGACCTGGAAACCGCCCATCCCGATGTGCGGGGCCTGACCACGCGGCTGGACGTGATGCGCTGGGGGCACGCGATGATTCGTCCCGTACCGGGGTTTGTATGGAGTCCGTCCCGCCACGCCGCGGCCCTGCCGTGGCGGGGCATTCACTTCGCCCACACCGATCTGAGCGGCCTCCCCTTGTTCGAAGAGGCCTTTCATCATGGAGTGCGCGCGGCCGGAGAAGTGGCGAAGGCGCTGGCGGGGGAGTCAACGGCATGAGGACCGCTCCAGCGATGGGCCGGTTTCGCCTTTCATCCCCCGTGTGGCTGTTCGGCCGCACGGTGGATCTTTCGGTGTTCCTCGGACCGGCCGCGGCGGCCCTGCTGCTGGTGGCGGTCGCGCAGCGGCAAGGCTGGCTGGATCACGAGACCCCCGAATGGACGTGGGTGGCCGGCGTGTTGTTGGTGGATGTGGCTCATGTGTACGCCACGGCCTTTCGGGTGTACTTGCTCCCCAGCGAGTGGCGCCGCCGACCGTGGTTGTACGGTCTGACGCCGGCGCTGGCCTTGGTGCTCGGCTGGGCGGTGGCATCGGAAAGCGAAGCCTGGTTCTGGCGGCTTTTGGCCTATCTGGCCGTGTTTCACTTCGTCCGCCAGCAATACGGCTGGGTGGCGTGGTACCGCGCTCGGGCCGGCGAACGGGACCGGTGGGGCGCCGCCCTCGACAGCCTGGCGATCTATCTCGCGACCATCTATCCGCTCGCCTACTGGCACGCGCATCTGCCGCGGAATTTTTGGTGGTTTCTGCCCGGAGATTTCGTCGGCCTGCCTCCCGCGCTCGCTTCGTGCCTGGCCCCGCTGCATGGCCTGGCCCTCTGTGCGTACGCCCTCCGCAGCGTGCTGCGCGGAATCGGCAGCGGGTTTTGGAACCCCGGCAAAGACCTGGTGGTGGCGACCACCGCCGCTTGCTGGTACGTGGGCATTGTGGCACTTAATTCGGACTTCGCTTTCACCGTGACCAACGTGTTGATTCACGGCGTGCCGTATTTGGCCCTCACCTGGCGGTACGCACGGCTGACGGGACAACCCTCGTGGCAACCCCGTTCGCCCTGGGCCTTCGGGGTGTTGTTCCTCGCCACCGTCTGGCTGCTGGCCTATGGCGAAGAACTGCTGTGGGATCGCACGATTTGGCACGAACGCGGTTGGCTGTTCGGCTCCGCACGCATCGAGGGGAATCGCTCCTTCTGGCTGGCTCTGCTCGCCGTCCCGCAAATTACCCATTACGTTCTCGACGGCTTCATTTGGCGGCAATCCAGCAATCCGCAGTTGCGGGTCTTGCTGGAGCAGCAACCGGTGGCGGACCCCGTTGCCCAGTTAGCTGTCCCGCGGCTTTCCCGCTGAGCCGCGAATCCCTCGCGCCAAGCTCTCGACAGGCCGCGTCGGACGGGTGACAATCTCGAGTCGGCAACCGTCCTTTGCCAACGTAAATCATCCCTCTCGGCCAGAGACCTCTCCCGAGTGACGCAGGCTGTGATCGACCTTGATGCCAACGCCACCACGCGGCCGTTGCCGGAAGTGGTGGAAGTGGTGGCCCGTCACCTGCGCGACACGGCGGGCAATCCCGGCAGTCGGCATGCTTTGGGCCGCCGCGCACGCCGCGTCCTCGAAGACAGCCGCGAGGCCATTGCCGCCGTGTTGGGCGCGGATCCAGAGGAAGTGGTCTTCACCAGCGGCGGCACGGAAGCCAACAACCTGGCGGTGTTCGGCTTGGCCCGCGGCGGCGGACCGCAGCGCACGATTCTCCTCACGCCGGGGGAACACCCATCCGTTCTGGAAGCCTGCCGCGTGCTGCAAGCCCGGGGCTGGTCGCTGGCGTACTTCCCACTCGACGATCAAGGGCGGATCGCCGACTTCCCCCGCCATGCCGGCCCGTTGGATCAAGTGCGGCTGGCCGCGGTGATTTTGGCGCATAACGAAACCGGGGTGATTCAAGATGTCGCGCCACTCGCCGATGCGTGCCGCGAACGCAACATCCCCTTGCATCTCGACGCCGTGCAGGCCGTGGGCAAAATTCCGGTGAATTTCCACGCGCTGGGGGCCGCGACGCTCAGTTTTGGCGCCCACAAATTCCACGGTCCAAGGGGGATCGGCGGGTTGCTGATTCGTCGCGGCACGGTGTTGGCCCCCTTGCTGGTGGGGGGGCATCAGGAGCAAGCGCGGCGGGCCGGAACGGAAGCCGTGCCCCTTATTGCCGGCATGGCCGCCGCCCTGGAATTGTGGGCGCGGCAGCAGGCCCAGCGGACGGCCCACCTGACCGCCTTGCGCGACCGTTTGCAGGCACAGCTTTTGGACCGCTGCGCGCCGGCGGTGATTCAGGGTGAACGGGCGCCGCGGCTGCCCAACACCTTGAATATCGCCTTTCCCGGAGTGGATGGCGAAGCCCTACTGGTGGCCCTCGATCTGGAGGGCATCTGTTGCTCGTTGGGCAGCACGTGCGCCAGCGGGTCGATGGAACCGGCGCCGGTGCTGATCGCCATGGGTTGTCCGCCGGAAATCTCCCGTGCCAGCGTGCGGTTTTCCCTGAGCATCGAAAACTCGGTGGAGCACATCGATTTTGCCGTCGAGCGAATTGCCGCCGCCGTCGCTCGGTTGCGAAACGCCGGCGGCATGGCACGATGATGAACTCTCGAACCATGACGACGAGTTCACTGGGCGGTGTTCCGCGTCCTCCGAGCGCGGGGCGGCGTCCGTGAACGTCGGCGTCGTGGAGCGGCGAGACCCGTCTCGCCGCGCGACAAGGACGATCCCCCGCACACGGACGCTGCTTCCCCCTCGACGCCGGAAGGTCGTGGCGGATGTTTCAAGCGCTGTTGGCGCAGTGCCGCGCCGCCGTCCTCATCGACGAACCGTTTCTGCTGCTCCCGGAAATCGAGTTTGCCTACACGGCGACCGTGCGCGGTGCCGCACGGCTTGTGGAGCGGGGCAAACAGCCTCGGGCATACGATGCGCCCGGCAAGTTGACTTGTCTTGTGGGCGGTTCCGGCTCCGGCAAGTCGCTGGTGTGCCGGCAGGCCGCGCGCGAACTGCTCCGGCGACATCCTCAGCAGAAATTTGCCTTGCTGTCTGCCGTCGACTGGCTGCCCCGGCTGCGGCGCGCCCAGCAACTCGGCCAATTGGCGGAGTTTTTCGATATCGCGGGGCAGCTTGCGCTGTTCGGGGTGGACGATCTCGATCGGGTCGACGCCGACGAGGCCTTGCTCAGTTTGTGGTCCCTCTGCTGTGATGAGCTGGCGGCTCGCGGCGTGAATGTGCTGATCACCCTCTCGCAACCCCCCGGTCGGTGCCGCCCGTTCCCACCCCGACTGGTGAGCCGCTTGCACGGCGGCGTGTATGCCGTGTTGCCGCCGTTGGAAACCGCGAGCCGGCGAAAACTGGTGGCATTTGCGGCGGCCCGGCATCAGTTGCCACTTTCTGACGACGTGATGCAGTGGCTTGCCGACCTCCCGCCGGGATCTCCACGGGCGTTGTGCCAGGCCGTCGGTCGGTTGGCGGCTCATCCCTCGGCGAGCACGCTGCCGGCCGTGCAGCGGTTGTTCAGCCCCCGTCACCAACAGCGGTCATCCGTGCAGCCGAATTTATCGCTGATCGCCCACCATGTGGCGGAGGAATTCGGCGTCACGGCGGCGGATTTGCGCTCTCAATCGCGGCAACGCTCGTTGCAAATTGCCCGGCAATGCGCGATGTTTCTCGCCCGCGACCTGGCCAAATGTCCCATGGAGGAAATCGGCCGCTTCTTTGGCCGCCGAACCCATACCAGCGTCTCTCACTGCTGCCGAAAACTGCACGAGCTGCTGCCCGGCAGCCCGACCTTGCGGGAACAGTTGGCCCGGCTTCGGCAACGGATTGTGAATTCCCTGGAGGTCGATTGTGCATAACCGGGAGGCGGACCGTGAGGAATCGGGGCGGTTGTGCACCGGCCGACGTCCTTTGCGCGGACCGCTGTGCCCAAGTCGCCGGGTCATGCACGGTTTGCCCACGACTCGCCTCCCGCCGATCGGCAGGTCCTCCACAGTTCGCGACCTGACGATAATCTTCCATAACCATTTGCTTAGCATACAGTTGCGGCTACAACCAGGCCGACTAATCCACAGTCTCGACCAGGCTACTACGGCAATTACTAGAACGGTAAATAACTGTCAGAAGAGTCGGACCGACGACGAGCACCCCTGATCGCCTCCCGGTTTCCGACCTGCTCCCCAGTCCGCTAGCTCTGCTGCGAGAATCACCAGCGAATGGTTGCAATCCCTACCTCGAGGATTTGTAATGGACGGCATCAGCGTTGATCAGTGGGACTGATCCCGCGGTGAGGCGGCCGCGGCTGCTTCCCGGCGGCAGGACTCGCCACACAAGGGAAGTCTTTTCAAGGCATTGTGCACAGAAGAGAGATTCCATGCCCAAGTGTACCTGGCTGGCCGTCGTCGCGGCCTTGTCCCTGACCCTCGGCTGCAACCAACAGCCGGAAACCAAGGGTACTTCCAGCCACGCTCCCGCTGGTTCGGCCCAAAGCATGTCGACCCCCGGCCAGCAAGGTTCGGGAATGGGAGGTGGAACGGAAGTGCCTGAGCAGGCGGCGACGGAAGGCACCACCGAAACGCCCGCAGCGGCGGAAGAACCCAAACCGGCCGAGGAATCCAAGCCGGCCGAAGAGAACAAGCCGGCGAATGAGGCCCCCGCGACCGAGAAGCCCGAAGGCGAAGCGGCATCCGACGACAAGAGTGAATAGACTCGCTTCGAATTGGTGAACGACTCACAGCCCGAGGGTATCCCTTGGGCTGTGGTTCTTTCCGTGACGGCTGCAAGGCAGCTTCGCGGCCTGTCTGGGACGAACTTCCCGACACGCTCACGAGGCTTCCACAAGATCCCCAAGGGACTGGTGCTGCTGCGCTCCCTTGGACGTCCCGGTTGCCGAGTTATATCGGAACATCGCTCAGGGCGTGGATTCGACGGGAAAGCCGGCTTCTTTCCAACCTCGAAACCCGCCGTCCATGGAAATCACGCGGGTGTAGCCCATTTTCTGCAAGGCATCGGCCGCCAGGGCCGAGCGGTAGCCGCCCCCGCAATAGAGCACGATTTCCGTCTCGGGATCGGGCACCAGCGTTTCGATGTCGCGCTCGATGATCCCTTTTCCCAGGTGGGTCGCGCCGGGAATGTGGCCTTGCGCCCATTCGTGGTCCTCGCGCACGTCGATCAGCAGGAACGACTCTCCCCGGGCCTTCCGGGCTTGCACATCCTGCACCGTGCACTCGCGGATGTTGACCCGCACGGCATTCACCAACTGCAAGAAGCGCGGAGAATGTTTGGCCATCGGGATCTTCCTTCAGCGGGGACGCAAGGCACTCAACGAAACGGTTTGCGACAACTGTGGTTTGCCGTCCAAATCGCGAATCTGGAGCGTGAGCACCGGATCGGCCGCCGACCAGTCCACGTCGATCACGCCGAAGTTCATCAGCCGATAGATCGGCCCGACCCGATCGGGGTTGGGTTCGTCCTGACCGTCCGCCTTCTGGGGCTGATTCAGGCTGCTGGAGGTGACATCGAACAGCGGATAGCCCACCACCTGGTCGTTGCGGCTGATTTCCGCGTGGTGCCGATCGCCGCTGATGATCACCACGCCCTGGGCCTGCGTCTCCCGAATCAGGCGGAACAAGCGGTCCCGCTCGGCGGGGAAATTGCCCCATTTTTCCCAGTGATGGGCATTGGCCAGCACCTGCACGCTGGAGGCGATGATCCGCAGTTCGGCCGGCTGACGCAATTGATCGGCGAGCCACTGCCATTGGGTTTCTCCCAAGATGGTGGCTCCGGGATCGGTGTTGGCGGCATACGGTCCGTAATACGGGACGTCCACCCCTTTCTTCTTTCCGTTCAACTTCAGCGGGCTGCGGTGGTAGCGCGTGTCGAGCAGGACGATCTGCGTCCGGCGCCCGGGCGGACCGAAGACGTACGACCAGTACACCCCTTCCTGGCGGCGGCGCGGCGAATCTGCCGGTTCGCCGAAAAAGTCGAGAAATACCTGCTGCGACTCCTTCTTGACCGGGAATTCGACGCCGGCGTCGTTCGCCCCGTAGTCATGATCGTCCCACGTTGCCAGCACGGGGCAGATGCGGCGGAGTTCCTGAAACTTCGGCACGCTCCCCAACTGGTTCCACTTCTGCTTCAAGACCGCCAGGTCTTCCGAGTCGCCGTAGATGTTGTCTCCAATCATCAGGAACACGTCGGGACGGGCCTCGACGATGTCTTCCCAGATCCATTGCGGACGGTTTTGATGGCAGCACGATCCGAAGGCGATCCGCCCAAGCGGGCGGAGATCCTCCGCCGAGGCGGTCGCCGCGGCGCAGACCAGCCACGCCGTCAGCCACCCCCACGGGAAGAAGATTCCTCTTGCCGTCTTGCAGGCTGCTGTTTCAGGCCAGGTTCTCAGCACGATGTTCCGCTACCTTCGCGGCAGACGGCTGGGAGGCGTGGTTTCGGCCTCGTCGTCCACGCCGCTGTCGTTGGTATGTTGTCGGTCGATGCGCGGCGACTCCAGCATGACGACGCTCAGGCCGACTCGCGAGTGAAATGATAGAGAAAAATGCCGGCGGCGACCGCCACATTCAGGGAGTCGGTCCCTTCGGCCATGGGGATGGTCACGCGGCGGTCGCAACACTGGACCCAAGCGGGTCCCAACCCGGCATGTTCATTGCCGAACAACAGGCCGATGCGGTCGCTGCGGCTGACGCGGTGCAGCGGTTCGGCGGCGGGATCGAGCACGGTGGCCAGCAGCTCCACGCCGAACTCGTGGCGCAGGCGGTGCAAATCGGCGGCGAGGTCGCGCGATTCCACGATCGGCAGCCGGAAAGCCGCGCCCATCGACACTCGCAAGACCCGCCGCGAAAACGGGTCGCAGCAGCCCTTGCCCAGCAGCAGCGCATCGACGCCCATCCCTCGGCTGATGCGGATGATGGCTCCCAGGTTCTCGGGATTGTCGCAGTTGGGGCAAATCACCAGTGTCCAAGCGGACTTCGACTGCGGCAGTACGTCGTCCAACGTGGGACTGGGCCGGCGTTTGCCGCAGGCCACCACTCCCACGTGAAAATTGAATCCCACCAATTGAGCCCCCAACTCCTGCGGAATCACGTACAGCGGAATTTCGGGAGGGACTTTGGGGCCCCAGACCGGCTCGCGGCGGGCGCTGATCAGCACCGACGCCGTTTCGTAATCGCTGGCCAACAACCGTTCCACCAGTTTGGTCCCTTCGGCCACAAACAGTTCACCGTGGCGCATCAGGTTGCTGGCCTTAAGCTGGCGATAGGGCTGCACGCGAGGATCGTTCAGGTCGTCGATGAACACGCGGGGCATGTCGTGTCAAACCGCTGGATTCGTTTCTTGGGGGGCTTAGTGGACAAGCTGGCCGCGGGCGCTTGGAGCGGGAACTGACGCGCCACCGTGCCGTGCGGTGGATCTTCGCGCGGCATTCCATCATTCAATGACATGTATTGTGCTCGGAGCAGTCTTTGGCCGCGACTGTCCGCGGAACCACCTCGACGGCGCGGTACAGGGCCTCGATGACCTGGCGGGCCGGCTCGCGCAAATGCGTTTGCAGCACCACGCGGAGTTTGTCGAGCGTTTCCCGGTCGGCCCGCAACCGGTCGGCCGCGGCCAACGCGCCCTCCACCGTCAGGCCGCCTCCCACGCCAAATTGGCTGGCCAGTTCGTCCCATTCGGCGGGGGAGAAGTCGGCAAACCGCTCGGGGTAGAGGTCGGCCGCGGCCTGGAGCGCCAGATTGGTGGCCCGGTCGAATGCCGCCGCCCGGGCACTGGATGGCGGGGCCGTCGGCGACCAGGCCGCTGACGGCAGGAACTGCTCCGGAGACAGTTCCAGCGCCTGCGCCAGCTTGGCGAGAGTGGCCGCGTGCGGGTCTTGAATGCTGCCCCGTTCCAGATGGATCAGCGTCGACCGGGAGATGCCGGCGTGTTGAGCCAAGGTGGCCTGGTTCCAGCCCTTGCGGATGCGGCCGGCGCGGATCAAGGCAGCAATCCGTTGGCCATTGGACACCACTTTTTGTGACATATATCCACTTTCCTAATCATACACACCTCCAAAACGACACATTTGACAACTTTCTCCTTGCGTTGCATAACGAACATGTGTACACTATCCGTACCTTCTCTGCAAGTCTCGTGGAAATGGAGCAGTCCCCATGGCCGACAAACCACCGCAACCGTCGCCGGCGGTTCGCCGAGAAGCCAGTTCCTGCTGGCCGGCAACGAAAACCAAGCCGTCTTTCGAGGGGAGTCCAGCAACCGCTGGCCGGCGCGGCCGGTTGTCAGGCGGACATCTGTTTTCGGTCCGAACCAGACCGCTCGCCGGAGAATTTTCAGGAGCAGGTTGATGTCCACTCGCAAGCAAGTGGCCGTGTGGTTGTCGACGGCGGATTGGCTGGCGCTGCGCGCCGCGGCGGCCCGGCAGCACATTCCCATGACTGAACTGTGTCGTCGCTGGCTGCATCCGCACCTCGAACGATTGCGGCGGCAGACACGGGTTGAGGGACTTTCCGGGGTGAGTTGCGGGTTTTCGCAAGTCTCAACCGACGAGACGACCTCCCCGGAATTGGCCGTCGAACCGGCTGGCGCCTCCAGAGACGTCGCCTGCCAGGTGGCATCACCACGAGCGCCGACTACTCCACTGGCCTCGCGACATGCACGGCGACACGGCAGAAACGACGTGAAATGACCCTCTCACCCCGGCAATTCAAGGGAGGAATTGATTCATGCGAGAACACGATGCTGGCCGCTCGCCGTATCCCAGTGATCTCACCGAGAGGCAATGGAATCGGGTCGTCCCGTTGCTGCCGGAGCCGCGCTCCACGGGACGGCGCCGTAGGCACAGCTTGCGGCAGGTCATGGACGCCATCAACTACCGTTGGGAGACCGGTTGTGCGTGGCGCATGCTTCCGCACGACTTCCCGCCATGGGGCACGGTGTATACGTACTATCGCCGGTGGCAACGGACCGGCATGTTGCCGAAATTGCGCGATGCCCTGCTGCAAGGAAAGCGACGGGACCGGATCGATCGGCTCGATCCGCGGCGCCCGCTGGGCGAGTGCACGACGGCTCCCCGAACCGCGCTGCCGACCGATCCGCCCCATGCCCCCTCGTGCGGATAAGCCGCAAAGTTCACCGTGCCGAGGTGGTCTTCTCCCCATCTTCCCCGGCCGCGGCTTGTGGCGCGAACGGAATTTCGGGGCTGGAAGGGTTGGGACGACGGTTGAGGAGTTCGCGGAGGTTGAACTTTTGATAGGGTTGCTCGGCGGCCGGGCGGCCATCGCGCGAGGCATGAGCCACCCAGAAATCGGTCGACTTCGGTGCGAACAACACATTGTGCAGGTTGGACTTCATGGCCACGGGACGGCTCATGAGCTGCAAGGCGTCCGCGGCGGTGAACTGACCATGGCGGGCCTGCGCCCGGCGGGAGAGTTCCTGATAACGGTCGCCGGCGGACAGCAGCACGCAATCGGGAACGGGGTTGGGCAGCAGCTCGTGCTTTTGACCGGGTTCGATCAACTGAAACACGTTCCACGAGGCTTCCATGCCCACCGCCTGCTTGGTTTCGCCGTCGGCCACGACGTAAAAGTACTGGCAGGTGCGCGGCCCATCACGGAAGACCGCGATGGCTTCCTCGAGCGAGGTCGCCGTTTCCAGCGCTTCCCGCACGATCAGGGCCATGGGACGCCCTTCCCAGTGCCCCAAGCCCCCGCCCCCCATCTCGCCAATCGAAATGTGCTCCACGTTCATCCCGGTGACGGAACCGATGAACCCGGCATAGCTGATGTTGACCCACGGCACGCGGCCATTCGGTTCGGCGACGATGACCACCGCGTGTTCCTGCAAGCCCCAATCCACGGCGTAATCGAGCACGCGGCCGTGATAGAGTTCCCCGTCCTGGGTGGCGGTATTGGCGAGCGCGAAACCGCTGCAATGAAACAGCTCGGGGATGAAGTTCCCGACCTTCGCATCGGCGAGGGACAACCCAGACCCGGCGGCAAGGCCGCGCAATTCTTCCTGGTAGCGGGCGTCGATGTACGGCTCCTCGATGCGGAGAATGGTTTCGATCGCGGCGCGGGGCGTAACCTTCAGCGGTCCCAGTTGCACCAAGGTGAATTCCCGGGCCTTCACTTCCAGGAGGTGGTGCATGTTCTGCCGAACATGGTCGCGAAGCAGCGCCCCATGCTGGTAACCCATTTCGTAGGGGGTGCCTTTGAGATGCAGCACCAAGGCGCCGTCCACCTGTTCCAGCCAGCCTTGTCCACAGCGGGCCAGGGTCTGCGCCCAGGCGGCCGACAACATTGTGCCAAGCCATAGACACGTCAGCACGCACAGCCGCAACACGTACACGCGAGTCATGAAGAAAGTCCTTGCAGGCGACGGGGAAGGGGCGAAAGTCCCACCACGAACAGGAACATCACCATAACAAGCGTACCTGCTCCGGGGAAGCTGGGTTTCAGCCGCGTGAGGGCCTTAAGGCCCAGGGGCCGATGACGACGACGGCAAACGACGTCCGTGGAAGTTCGGCAGCGCGAAGGCGCAAGGCCCGCGCCGGATTGCGTTGCGACCGTCCGATGGTTTCCAGTATGCGGACGAGGGCTTGGACGATCGGCTGGTAGGGCCGAAGGTCGGTTCGCCTGGCTTGAGACCCCGCGCGTCCTTGCAGGCGGGCGGTCGCTCCGCCATGCTGAGAAGCAGGCGCGGGGCTGGAGCCTGTCCGATAGCCGCAAGTTTCTCCAGGGAAGCACAACACATGGCTGAGCGATCCATTGGGTGGCACCACGGGATCCGTCTGCTCGCGCTGTCGGCGATCCTGCTCGCCGCCGGTCAGGCTGGGTGGGCCGAAAACTGGCCCCGGTTTCGCGGCCGCGACGGCAGCGGGGTGGCCCCCGAGCAGGGGATTCCCACGTCCTGGAAGGTCGGCGATTTCGCGTGGGTGGTGGAACTTCCCGGCGAAGGTCACGGCCAGCCGGTGATTTGGGACCAACACCTGTTCGTCACCACCGCCACCGACGATGGTCTCGTCCGCTCGCTGATCTGCCTGCATGCCGAAACCGGCGAACTGCGCTGGTCCCGATCAATGGGTTTCAATACCCACAAAAAACATAAGAAGAACAGCTACGCGTCCACCACGCCGGCCACGGATGGCGAGCGGGTGTATGTGACGTTCGCCGACAACGAACGGTACTGCCTGGCGGCCTACGATTTCGCGGGGGAACTGTTATGGCGGGTGTGGCTGGGCCCGTTCGTCAGCCAGCACGGCGTGGGCGCTTCGCCCGTGGTGTTCGAAGACCTGGTGATTGTGGCCAACGATCAGGATGGACCCAGCTCGATTGTGGCGTACGATCGGCGGGATGGCCGGCTGGTGTGGAGCACGTTGCGGGATTTCCGCGAGGCATCGTATGCCACGCCCTTGATCATCGAACCAGCCGGTACCAAGCCGCAGCTCATCGTGCTCAGCGGGGCGACCGGGCTGAACAGTCTCGATCCCTGGACCGGCGCCGTGAATTGGCGCAGCGAACCGTTGCCCAAGCGGACGGTCGCCTCTCCCGCCTATGCCTGCGGACTGGTTCTGGCGACCTGCGGACAAGGGGGCAAGGGAGACTTGTTGATCGGCGTCGATCCGCTGAAGGTCGACGCCAACGGCATCGCCCCCATCCAATTCCAGCGCGAGCGAACGCTGCCGTATGTCCCCACTATCATCGGTTATGACGACCATCTGTATCTGTGGAACGACAACGGCATCGTGATGTGCGTCGATCCGAAAACCGACCGCACCATCTGGCAGGAACGGGTCGGCGGCAATTACAGCGGGTCGCCGATCTGCATCGGCGGAAAACTGTACTGCATCGAGGAATCGGGACAGGTCGCCGTCGTCGACGCCAGCCCCACGTTCAAATTCCACGGCATGAGCGAACTGGGGGATCCCAGCCACTCCACCCCCAGCGTGGCCAACGGCCGCTTGTACCTGCGGTCATTCCACAAACTCGCTTGCCTGACGGCCCCGAAATCAACGGCTAAATGACCGCGCGACCGCACCTCTCGCCAGCCTGGCCGCGGCCTGGGCGGCAGAGGGAGCGCTGCTCTTGAGGAACCGCACGGCCGTGCGGAGTCGTTGCGCACCGATGCCCGTCAGGCGACGCGGCGACGTCGCCGACGGTAATAGGTGACCGTGGTGGTGCCGGCATGGGATGGGGCTTCGCCGTCCACCGGTTCCACCACGTAGCTGTTCGATAGCAGCCGGTAGAACAACAGCAGCAGGAAAGCCCCTCCGGTGCCCGCCACGAATCCCAGCGGGCTGATGGGAGTGATGCGGTAGCTGGTATCGAACAACAGCAGCACGCCGCAGCCAATCAGGCTGCCGGCAATCCCCATGAGCATGGTCCCCACGGCCCCGCCAGGGTCGCGACCCGGCATGAGGGCCTTGGCGGCCAGTCCCACCAGTGTGCCGAACCCCACCCACACCAAAAGATCGTGTGCGGCTTGTTGCAACACTTGTGTCAGGTTAGCGTCCGGCATCCGTGTGCTCTCTGTGTCGACAACCCCGCCCTGGTTGGGGGACCGGTCCCTGGGGAATGGGATCGGCAGCCGGACCCAATCCTCTTGATCCCGTCTGATCCGGTTGATCCCGTCAGTTCCGGCGAATTGTGCCGATCACCGTCGCCGAGTACCGCCAGCACCGCCCTTGGGGGCGCATCATGCGGCGACGGTTTGCCGCGGGGAAACACGGTTTCATGGCCCGGGCTGATCCTCGGCCACGCCGCGCGCTGCGTCGGCCAAGCCGGGAGATGCGGCGGCCACGCCGGGAGATGCATCGGCCAAGCCGGGAGATGCGTCGGCCACGCCGGGAGATGCGGCGGCTACAGCGGTTGATCGGTCGGGGGCGCGGCTGGCTGCAAGGTCGAAATGAGCCGCGGCCGCGCCCGCAGCACCAGCATCACGCCCAGGGCGGCGATCGCCGCGGCAACCAGCAGCACGGGTCGACCAAGCCCTTCGCCGCTCGCGCCTGGTGGTTCGTCGAAACCCAGTTGGGGGAACCACTGCTCAAGAGTCAGCAAGGCGCTGTTGTGCAGGACATGCACCACCATGCCGGGAAAGAGGCTGCCCGTCCGCAGGCTGAGCGCACCCAACACCAACCCCATCAGCGTGGCCGGGACAAACCGTACCGCCAGCAGGGTGTCCCCCAGCAAGGTGTGAAACAAGCCGAATAACGCCGCCGTTAGCGCCACGGTGCCCCACGGTCCAGCTTTCGTCCGCAGGGCCTGAAACAAAAAGCCGCGAAAGAACCACTCTTCGCACACGGCGGGAACCACCGCCAGCGTCAACAACCGCCATATCCAGGGGGTTTCGCGGACCTCGCGCGCTAGTTCTCCAAACCGCTCGGCCAGTTCGGTGAGTCGGGCCGGCGATGTGAAGCGCACCAGCTCATACACGAACGGCCACAGCGACACCCCCAGGCACACGGCGCCGGCCAAGGCCCACGGCGAGGGGGTTTCCAAGCGGAACGCTCCCCGGAACTCGATTCGCCGCAGCCACGCCAACCCGGCCGGCCAGACCGCGAACAGCAGCAGCAACACCCCGGCATTGGCCGCGAGGCGGTCGATCCCCGTCCACGATTCCACCCGCGCGGCCCAGCCGCTCAGCAGCACGAACGCGGGGAGCAACCCTCCCAAAGCCACCACGCCCAAAGTCAGATCGGGAACCGCTCGCCGCGTCCTCGGCCGCCGCCACAAGTCGCTCCACGTCGCCGTGCTGCCGTAGAGCACGGCGTCGGTACCGAACAGGCGGGCCGCCGCCGACAGGGCCATCCCCGCGTAGCCCAGCGTCGAGAGCAACGTCAAGCCGGCAAGCAACGGCTGCACGCGATGATCGAACAGTTCGCGCGCCAGCAGCACGATGTTGGCCAACGGCGTCACCGCCCACAGCACGTTCATTTCCAGTCCCGGAAACAACGCCAGCACGCCGGGCGCCAGCGAGGCCAGCATCAGCGGAATCAGATAGGCCTGGGCTTCCTTGAAACTTCGGGCCACGCTGGTGAACGTCAACATGACTGCGGCGAAAAAGCTCGCGAACACGGTCAGCAATGCGAGCAGTTTCCCCCACAGGTCCCAGCTTGCTCCCTCCTCGCCAAACAGCGTGCGATCCAACCCCGTGGCGAACGAAGTCGCCGTCATTGCCGCTATGTTGGCCACGGCTGTCAGCAGCACCACCAGCATCACCGCGGCGTACTTGGCGCACAGGATTTGATAGCGCGGCACAGGAGCGGCCATCAACGTTTCCAGCGTCCCCCGCTCCCGTTCCCCCGCCGTCAAATCAATCGCCGGATACACCGCGCCGGTGATGGTCATCAAAAGGAGAATCAGCGGCACCAGGGACGCCAGCGAAAACGCCGGCGCGGCCCGGCCCGTCACGAACCGGGCCGTCCACTCGAACGGCAACCGCAGCGGAGGCTCCTGCTGGCGGAGCAGGTCGGCCACGAACGCGTCGTTCATGGTCCGCAGCCGCTGTTCGACGTACTGCCGCGCGGCCAGCGGCGCTGGATCCGCCCGCAGTTGCACGAATTCGGCGGACCAGCCCCCCTCCGGTTGCCGCCGGAGCCGCAGACCCAAATCGGCTTCCCGTTCGGCGATCACGGTTTCCAGGGGATGCCCTTCTTGCACCACCATCAACCGCAGTATCGGTTCGACGACGGATGGTTCGGGAGGCGGGTGGGCGGCGACGTGCTGGCTGGCCTGCCGCATCAGGCCGCGAAAGGCTTCGGCCTCTTCCGCCGTGGCGAACGCCAGATGGTACTCCGGCGGCCTCAGGACCGACGCTTGCGTCACCAGAAACTTCTGAAAGACCAGACCCAGCAGGGGATACACCAGCAGCGGCATGCCGAGCAGCGTGAGGATCGTCCGTCGATCGCGGAGCGTCTCCCGCATTTCCTTGAGCATCAGCCGGTGGAAACGCGCCAGGTCATGTCCGAGGGACGGCGGCGCCATCGGGTTGTCGGTGACTGGGTTCATGGGGGCCAATCGCGAGGGGTCCGTGGCCGGTCGCCAACAAATCCAGAAACATCTCGAACAACGTGGACCGGCCGGTGATCCGCTGCAATTCGGAGAGGTTGCCTTCGTACTTCAGACGCCCCTGGTGCAGCAAGCCGAGGCGATCGCAAAGTTGTCCGGCCTCGTCCAGGCGGTGCGTGCACACGACCACCGCCTTGCCTTGGTCGCGCAGATGCCGGATGTACTCGAAAATCACGTGCGTGCCCACAATGTCGAGGCCGCGGGTTGGTTCATCGAGCAGCATCACCGGCGGATCGTGGATCAGTGCGCGGGCCAGGGTGACCCGCTGTTTCTGGCCGGTGCTGAGGGTGGCGCAGCGCTGGTCGAGAAAGCCGGCGCAATCGAGCAGCCGGCTAAGGGTTTCCAGTCGGGATTGCGCCACCGCCGGAAGCACTCCGTACAAATCGGCGAAGTACAGCAAGGTTTCCCGCGGAGTCAGCCATTGATACAGTCCCGCGCTGGCCGACACCAGGCCGATCTGCCGCTTGACGGCATCGGGTTCGCGGGAGACCCGATGTCCGCCAATCACCGCATCGCCGCTCGTGGGCGACAACAGTCCCAGCATCATCCGCAAGGTGGTGGTCTTGCCGGCTCCATTGGGACCTAACAGACCGTAGACTTCGCCGGGGGCCACGCGGAACGACACACCGTCCACGGCCCGGTGAAACTGTCCGCCGGAACAAAAGTCCTTCGTCAGCGAGTCGACGAAAATCATGGCTGGCTCGGGAGAACAGTCCATCGGCCAGAGACATTGTTCCCTAGCGGCGTGGGGCGCACAATCCGGCGGACGCCACCCAGGGGACGAAGCCACGACCGGAATGAGGAAGTTTAGCCGACGGGACCGGTTTTTTGTGGTGGTTGCTCGCCATTCCGCACCTGCCGCGAGATGTTGCAGCGGAATCGGCAACGTGCGGCAGACTTGTGCAGCCGCGGTGGGAAAACCGGCGTGGTGGCCGACCAGGGGGTGGCCCGATCGCGGACCGTTTATCACCCGGCTTTCCCCGAAATTTCGCGAACGGATCGGCAGGTGCTTGAATTTTCGCCGGAACCGAGTAACGTAAGAGGGGTTCATTTGGTGCGCGAATTGCTTCCCTGCAGACCGTTCGGTCTTCGATTCGCGTCGTGGGCCAGTCTTCATCATCTATCGCATTGTGGGGGCTAAGTCGGCCCTGAGTGCAGCTTGTGCATCCTTGCTGAGGAGCATGCCATGGCACGTCATCGTTGCAAGTCATCTGGTTTTACGCTGATTGAACTGCTGGTGGTGATTGCGATCATCGCGATCCTGATCGCCCTGTTGTTGCCCGCCGTGCAACAGGCGCGGGAAGCGGCCCGGCGGACGCAATGTCGGAACAACCTCAAGCAAATCGGGTTGGCCCTGCACAACTACCACGACAACTTCAACGTGTTCCCGCCGGCCATCATTTCTTGCGGGCGTTGCGGCCAGGCAGGCTCGTGGGCCCCGGAATCGGCCACGGAATGTCCGGCGACGCGCCCGGTGTTGAACACCACGGGCTGGGTATTGCTGCTCCCCTACATGGACCAGGCCCCCTTGTACAACCAGTACAATTTCAACGTGGCAAGCAGCATGGACAACGGTTCGTCGGGGCGTCCCATCGCCGGCAACCCCGTGGTGAACAAGCCGATCTACAACCAGAAGCTGGCGGTCCACAATTGTCCGAGCGATCCGGTGGGGGGCATCGAGTACGTCAACAGCCCCACCACACCGGCGTTCTACAGCAGCGATGGCGCCCGTCGCAGCAACTACTTCTTCTCCACTGGCGTGCATGAAGACCGGACGGCCTCCTGGGGGAACTCGGTGTACGCCGCATATAGCCCCACGAATACCCGCACGCATCGCGGGGCCTTCGGGAACGACGGGGCGGCCCGGATTGGCGACATCACGGACGGCAGCAGCAACACCATCATCGTGGGCGAGTCGAAGCAGTTGGGTAAGGGCACGGCCAATAACTCGACGACGCAAACCACGGCCTACGGCCCGTACTGGGGCGCGGGTATCCACACCTGTTGCCACGGCCGCACGCCGCTCAACGACATCCGCTTCACGGTGAACGGGCGGTTCAACGACGCCGCTCCCAACGCGCCCGCGTTGCAGTACGCCTGGGGATTCGGCAGCCATCACGTGGGTGGGGCGCATTTCCTGATGGGCGATGGAACGGTGCGGTTCTTCAGCGACAACATCGACTACATCAACATCTTCCAATGGTTGAACCGCATCAATGACGGGACGCCGGTCGGAGAGTTCTAACGGTTCGCAACCAGTCTGGCCGGGGCATCTTCTCGTGGCGCTGGCGGCGCGCGATGCCCCAGCGAAAACGCTGGCAGCGGGGCGCGGTTCCGAGGATGAACGCCGCGCCCTCTGCCTTGATTCGCTCAACCGCCGAGTGGTGGTCCATTCCTTCAGGGGATCGTGTGTGCGATGAGCGGCAGCAGAGGTTTCTTGGGCAGTCGTTTCTTGGCGAGTGTGATCCTGAGCGCGGCGACGCTGGGGTTTGCGGGTTGCGGAGGCCAACTGGCTGATGCCCCCAAAACGGTGCCGGTGAGCGGGACCGTCACGGTGGATGGTCAGCCAGTTTCCGGGGCCAACGTGACATTCATCCCCACCTCGCCCGGTGTGCACGGGGCCGCTGGTTCCACCGACGCGAACGGCCGGTATACCCTGTTCGTGGGGAACAACAAGGGAGCCATGCCAGGCTCGTACAAGGTGACGATTCAGTACTACGTCAACAAGAAGGACGGCACCCCCGTGGTGATCACGCCGGAGACCGATATGGAAACGATCTCGGCCGACATCAAGCCGGCGCTGCCGCCGAAGTATGCCGATCCCGCGCAGACCGTGTTGACCTTCGAAGTCCCCGCGAAAGGGACGGATGCGGCCGATTTCAAGCTCGATAAGGAAGCGCCCCCCGCCTGAGAGGGAAATCCCTCGCCCCGCCCCACGCGACGGGTTGAACTGCCGCGGATTAGTGCCACGTCCTTTTGCCGCCCCCAGTGCGCAAAAGGACGTTTTTCTTTGGGTCGGTGCCCGCCGTGCCGCGCGGCGGCAATTGTTCCGATGACCGTGCTCCCGAACGGGCCGTGGAGTACACTACCGCCATTCCGACCAGGCCAGGGAGACGGTGATGATGTGGCGCGATGGATTTCTGGGCTACAAAGCGTCGTTGATGCTCGACGTGGTGGTGGTGGCGCTGGTTTTGGTCGTCCCGCTGCTGGCGGCGAGCCTGTACGCCGTCAAAGTGCGGCGGCAGTACGTGCTGCATCGCAACCTGCAAGTGTTGCTGGGCGTGGTGCTGCTGGCGGCGGTGGCGGCCTTTGAAGTCGATCTGCATGTGGTGCAAGGCGGCTGGGAGAAGGTGGTCGCCAAGCGATCCCCGCCCCTCAGCGATGCCCAACTGGCCCGCGTGAAGACGCTGCTGCGGGTGCATCTGATCTTTGCCGTCTCCACCCCCTTTTTGTGGGTGGCGACCTTGGGTCTGGCGTTCCAGCACATGCCCCGCCCGCCACAACCGTGCGCTCACAGCCGCTGGCATCAGCGGCTGGGCTGGCTGTCGACGGTGGACCTCGTGCTGACGTCCCTTACCGGGCTGATCTTCTACTACAGCGCCTTCGTGGCCCCGGTCTGACCGTCGCAACTTGTACCCTCGGCCGCGAATTGTTGTGCGCTTCAGCCGCAACTGCACACCAAGCCGCAACTGGGTACCAAGCCGCAAGCGGGGCGCCCCCACGCGACATGGCCGCTCACACGCCAGATGAGCACCCACGGATGGCCGCTGTCTCGCGCGGGCGTCGTCACACCTTCAGAAACACCCGCTGGCGATACAGCCAGTAAACGAACAGCCAGAACACGAGCAGGACGGCGCACGACTGAATCATCGGCGCATAGGCCCCGCCCGCGACTTCGTACCAACCGGTGCCGAAGTGACGCTCCAGGTTCTTCAACGTCGCGCCTTTGAGCGTTTGGCCCATGAGGTACAAGGTCATGGAATTCATCCCGGCGACCACGCACGGAAAGGCCCAGGCTTTCCAGCCGAGGCCGTCGATCACGCCGTAAAAACCGCTCAGGAACAGCAAGGTCCAGCCCGTGCTGAACAGGGTCCAACTGGGAGTCCACAGCCGCTTGACGAGTGGGCAATACCCGGCCTGGGCCGCGCCATAACCGGCCGCGAGCAACAACAGCCCGGCCAGCATCAGGACGAAAAAGGTGCGGCCGCGGCCGATGTTTCGGCGAATCAACTCCCCCGCCATCAACCCGAAAATCATCGTGGCCAGCGAGGGCACAAAATTCAGGGTTTGATAGCCCCCCGGGTTGAACCGGAAAGGCTCGCCGTCCGGCCGTGGAAACAGGTTCAAAAACCACACATCGAACGCGGCGGCGACGTTGGCGTTTTTCTGCCAATGGGCCTCGAAGCCGCTCAGCCGCGGGAAATCGTCGGGAACTCCCACGGCGGCGTAATCGAAGTCGTCCGGAGGCAGCGGAGCAGTCGCGAACCAGGCCCAGTAACCCAGCAGGATGCCCGCCGCCGTCAAGCCTTGCAGCCACCGCGGCCGATCCGCCAGCAAATACAGGAAGTAATACCCCAAGCCGATCTGCGACAGCACGTTGACGAAAGTGAAGTTCGTGGCGGGACCGTTCGAACTCAGCCAAATACCCAGCAGCACCAGCACCACGGCCCGGATGGCGGCGTGCAGACCCCGTTGCCAAGCGTTGGCCCCGCTGCTGGCCCGCTTCGCCAGCGAGAACGGCAAGGCCACCCCCACCATGAACATGAAGGACGGCTGAATGAGGTCCCAAAACGCGCAGCCCGTCCAGGGCACATGTTCGAATTGCAGGGCCAGTTGCCGCGTCCAACTCCCCGTCGGATGGTCCTTGAACGTCTGGTAGATGCCGAACCCGTTCGCTGCCAGACAGATCATGATGAAACCACGGTACGCGTCGAGAGACACGAGGCGTTCGGTGCGTTCGGCGGGCATGGGGGGAACTCCGCGGCGGGAAGGTGTTCTTACTGTAACTTTCGCGGCGGGAACACGGTATCGTACGCACCGTTGGGAACAGCGGCGGGTGTATCCCGCCTCGGGCACCGCCTGTCAACCCGCGGCAAGGACCGGTTGCCGCGGACCTGCCGAAACGGATGTCTTCACGATCGCCATGGTTGAATCGAGCGTCGACCTGCCACTGTTGTTGCTGCCCGGTGTGGGAACCGATGCCCGGTTATTCACGTTGCAGCGGATGGAGTTTCCCCAGTTGGTGGTTCCCGAGTGGATTCCGCCTCGGCGGGGCGAATCACTCGACCACTATGCCGGCCGGTTGGCGGAAGCCATCCACCCGCAGCGCCCCTGTGTGGTGGGCGGCGTGTCGTTCGGAGGGATGGTGGCGTTGGAGTTGACGCGGCACTTGCCGGCGGCAGGTTGTGCCGTGATCGCCAGCGTCCGTTCGGCAAGCGAATTGCCGCTGACGCTGCGTTGCCTCGGTCCGCTGGCGTACCTGTTGCCGGAGCGCACCGACTGGCTGGTGGCGTCGTGCGGCCAATTGCTGAAGCACACGGTGGGTCGGTGGCTGCCGCCGCGGGGTCGGATGCTCTGCGACCATCTCAGCCGGGTCCGATCGCATCTGGTGCCGTGGGCCTGGCGGGCGGCCCTGCAATGGCGTCCACGGGGCGATTGGCCGTGTCCGGTGTACCATCTGCACGGGGATGCCGACCCCATCTTTCCCGCCCGCCGGACCACTCCCACCCGCATTGTGCCGGGAGGCGGTCATTTGTTGCCGGTCACGCACCCGTTCGTGGTGAACGAGTTTCTGCGGGACTGCCTGCAGGCCTGTCGAGCCGAGTTGGAAGGGAAAGTCAGTTCGTGCCGGTGAGCCGCTGATACAGCTCGGCGACTTCGGGCGAATTCTTCTTCAAGGCGGCCAGATCGGGGGCGGAGAACTGCTCGGTCTGTTCCTTGCCATCCACCATCCGCGTGACGGCGACTTCAATCTGGAGGCCGTAGCGGTCGCTGATCTGAACTTTTTTCCCCTGCACCGTGGCGTGAATGGTGCGCCGGCCTTGTCCCGGCGGGGGATTTTGATTGTGGGGATAAGCAAACGGGGCGATCACGTTCCCCCCCAGCCCCTGCACCTGACCAATCGGACGGATCTGAATCGCCTGAATGCGGTTGGCAATGCGGCGGTACAATTCCACCGCCTGCGGATGCTGCTGCTTGAGCGTGTCGAGATCGGGGGCCTGGTATTCGTCCTTCTTTAGCTCGCCGTTCACCTTTCGCTCGTGCCGCAGCGTGATCTCTTTCCCGCCGTCCCGCTCCTTCAGTTCAATGGTTTCGTCCCCCTCGCGGAGCGTCGCCGAACGGCGGCCGTTGCTCATCGTCACCGTCATGCCGGACGATGTGCCGATCGTCATCTGCACGCGCGGCGCCGCAGGCGCAATCGGCAACTCATTCCTTGGTGGTGCTTGCGGTGGTGCTTGTTGTGCCGCGGCAACCCCGACCGCTGCCAGCCCCGCGCAGAGGGCAGTCCAGAATGGCCCGCCGTAGGTCTTCATCGGTCGTTCCTCCCGCCGAGGTTCCGGCCCAAGTGTTGTTGCCAAAGCCTGGCGCAACGTTTTCTTGGCAAAGCCTCGCGCAAAGTGTTGTTGCCAAGGTTTCGCGGCTGAGAGCGGCAGCCGCTCCCAGCCGGACCCCGTGTTCCGCCTCTCCGCGCCGCCTGTCGCTGGCCTAATCGAGTCGCTTGACGCGGATATTCTTGAAGTGCACCGTGCTGCCCGGATCGTGCGCTTGCAGGGCGAACGTGCCGGAAGCGAGCACGCGGGTGAAGTCGTTGCCGGGTTGGGCCCCTTGAGGTTCGGTGTAGTCGACCACGGTTTTGCCGTTCACCTTAATCACGATGTTCTTGCCCTTGACGATGATGTGCTCGGTAAACCATTCGCCGTCCTTGGCCGGCGGTTCGAGCACTTTCACCACTCCGTACAAGCTGCCGGTCTTCTGCGGATCGCTGTGGTACGAGTTGTTCACCTGGGCCTCGAAACCATACTTGGGCCAGCCCTGTTCCTGGTACTTCGTGTGGAAGTAAATGCCGCCGTTGCTGTTCTTCTCCGTCTTGACGTCGACCTTCAATTCGAAGTTGACGAACGGTTTGTCGTCGCCGACGTAAAACAAGTGGCTGCGCGGGCCGTTGGCCACGAACGCCCCGTCCTTGATCGACCAGCTTTGCGGGTTCTCGTTGATCTTCCAGCCGTTGAAGGTCTGGCCGTCGAACAGGCTCTGGAAGCCTGGTTCCTCTTCGGCCGACAAGGGAGCGGCCAGCACTCCCCACACCACAACCGCAGCGATCGTTCGGGGCATCGTCGAAGTTCCTCTCAGAAGTAAAACCGTAGTCCCACCCGAGCGCTCCGCGGACAGGTGGTTCCCCGCCGCCCAAGCGCGCCGCGATACAGCGTGTTCACTGTACCGCGCCTGGGCCTTCATCCCAAGAGTGTAAGGGGATGGTCGCGCGTCTCCAAAGGAAACGCCACCGGCCGCCCCAGGCGGTGCGACTCGAACACCCCCAGAATCATTTCCGTGACGGCCCGGCCGTCGTACATGTTGCACAACGGTTGGCGTTCCTCCTCGATGGCCGCGAGCAGGTCCTTCACCGCGGCGACGTTGCCCCCCGCCAGGCCCTGCCCGGTCAATGGCTCGGGTTTTCCAACCCCCGCCGAGGAGATCGCCACCCACGCCGCACCGCTTCGGCCAGGACTCCACGCGGCGTCGGCCAGCAGCCATGCCGGCTCGAGATACCCGAACACCACCTCGATCACGCCTTTGCTACCGAAAAACTGCAAGCCAAACCGGGACGGACTGCCCCCCTTGCCTCGCACCGAACTGAAGTATCCCACCACGCCGTGGGCGAAGTTGTACCGTGCATGCACGGCGTCGCCGGCGAGAGGCCCCAAACCTTCGTTGCCGGCAACAACGTCTCCTGCGCGAACCGGTCGGCCGCCCACACTCACCGTTGCCGCGCAATCCAAGGCGTCGCCCGCGAAATAGCGCATCAAATCGAGAACGTGTGAACCCAGGACCCACAAATCTTCGCCGCCGCCCCGTTGGTCTTCCTTGCCCCGGCCGCGCAATTCTAGCAGGTCCCCAATCGCCCCTTCCGCAATCAACGCCTTGACGCGGTGGATTACCGGCGAGTAATGGCTCTGGTGCGCCAGCGCCAGCTTGATGTGCCGCATCTCGCACGCCCGCACCACCTCGTCCGCCTCGCGCAGCGACCGGACAAACGGTTTCTCCATGAAGATGTGGGCACCGGCCTCCGCCGCGGCAACCGCCATGTCGCGGTGCTGGTCGATCCACCGCGGGCCGATGGCCACCAGATCGGGCCGTTCTCGAGCCAGCAGTTCGCGGTAGTCGGCGTAGGCGGCGGGCGCCTTCAGCCGCAGTTGGGCCGCGCGGCGGCCGGCTTCGTGCTCGTCGGCGACGGCCACGACTGTGGCCTGGGGGATCTCGGCCCACACGGTATCCAGGCCATGCCCGTAGTTGCCTTTGCCGGTCCGGCCGAAAACGGCCACGCGGTACGTCTTTGCCATGTCAGGAACCTCCCGCAGGGAGCATGGGGCAGGCGGACGGCTTGACGAAGGGGGCACGTGCAGCATGCCTTGCCACGCTCGCCGGATCAACCCTCGCTGATCCTTGTTCGCGTCGAGAAAGAGACAATGCCTTTGGGATTGTCAACTGAACGTCAGACAGGATGTGGACTAATGATCTGGTCGTTCAGTTGTCCGTTAAAGTTTCCGCAGTTTACCTTGTCGCCCGCGAAACAGGTCGCGTGGACCTGGCGGCGGAGCTGGGACGCCGTGCAGCAGGGTCTTCATGTCACTTGGAAGGAGCGATGAATGACGCGAGGATGGATGGTGCTGGCCGGGGTGTTGTGTCTCCCGGTCGGCGGATGGTCGGGAGAGCCAACCACAACCCAGCACGACTGGCTCACGAAACATCCCACAATTCAAAAACTGGTGACCCTCACCAATCAACACCGCGCCCAATATGGACTGCCGGCGCTGAAGCTCAACCCCGAGATGTGCCTGGCTGCCCAACGGCACGCCGAATGGATGGCCAGCGTGCAGTACCTGCAACATAGCGGTTTGCCCTGGCCGGAAATCATTTTCCTCGGTCCCACGCAGCCGGAAGCCGCGATTCAGGGATGGATTTACTCGCCGGCACACCACGGCATCATGCTGTCCGGAACGGAAGTCGGTTTCGGATACATGGTGCGGAATGGACAACCGGCGTGGGTGGGCGTGTTTCGGTAACCGGTCCGCGGGAAATCGTTGGGGCGACTGAGAGGCAGTTTTCCATGGGAAAGAAATGGGAAAGGAACTGAGAGCCTGATCCGGCCGCCAGGGATTCGGGCGGCTACCGTTCGGGACCACGTCCGGGATGCTCACCGTGTCTCGGACGTTTTTCATGGGTGCCCCTTCCAACAGGCCGCCGGGCAAACACTGTCCATCACGTTTGGCCGAGGGGAAGGGAATCGAGGAGCCGCCTTGTCTCCCGACGAGCGCGCGACATTGTTCGGAGAGTCGACCCCTTCCGAACGAAAGCGGAATTGGCCGGCTGAGCGTTATCTGCCACAGATGTCACTCGCGGACAATCGCTCGGCTCAGAATTTGTCCGGCGGGGGATGCCGCGGGTTGGAACTGCTCTCGTCGCGGATTGCCGTTCAGTCGACGGCGGCGTGAGCCAGCAGCTCTTCCAGCGAGACAAACTCCAGGACCGAAATATGCGTCGCCGCGAGGACGACCGGACACGCCACGCCGGCTTCCAGCGCTTCTTTCCAGCGTTCGACGCAGACACACCACTGATCGCCGGGAACCAATCCTGGAAAGTCGAAATCTTCGTTCGGCGTGACCAGGTCGTTGCCGCGCTCCAATTGAAAATCGAGAAACTCCCGCGTGACTCGCGCGCAAACCAGATGCAGCCCAACATCGCCGGGTCCGGACCGGCAGCAGCCGTCACGAAACCAACCCGTCCGCGGGTTGAGGCTGCACACTTCCAATTCGGTACCCAGCACATTCTTTGCCGAAGTTCGCATGGTGACAGGCTCCAGAAGACACCGCAGCATAGCACAACCGGCCACCACTCGCTGCCGCTGGTTCGGCGGCCGACGTCCCATTCTCCGTGGACGCAATAGCCGTTCTCCGCAAAGGTGATTCCCGTCGGCGGCGAGTGCAATCGGCGAGCGCGGTCGGACCGAGGCCCGCCGGTGCTGCGGGTATTCAGTGCTGCGGGAGCGCCAGTGGTGGCAGGCCAGCCCATTGTCAGCGTAAGTGTCTGCTCCACAGCAAGTTGACCATTGCCGAGCGCCGATGATATGCTAGGTGGCGTTCAGCCCCTCGACCCTCTTGCGGAGAGGCCCGCGATGACTGTGTGTCGATCGGCAGCCGTGGTCTGTTTACTGCTGGCCTGGGAAGCGGCGGCGCGCGCCGAGGAACGACCGCGATTGACGGTCGAACAGTTGCAGGCGCTGATTGCGGCAGCCCTTCCCGAAGCCGCGTTCGCCCCCATCAGCGACGAGCAGTTTTTGCGGCGGGTGACGCTGGATTTGATTGGCAGGCAACCCACGGCCGAGGAGTTGGAGGAGTTTCTGTCGGCAGGGACACCGCATCGGCGAGCCGCGTGGATCGAGCGGTTGCTGGCGCATCCCGAGTTTGGCCGTCATTGGGCCAATTACTGGAGCGACACGATTGCCTTTCGGGTGCCGCCGCCCGAACTGACGTTCCTCAATTACGATCCCTTCAAGACATGGCTGGCCGAGCGGTTGAACGCCGGGGCGGGGTGGGATGAGATCGTGCGGGCGATCCTGTCGGCGACAGGGAAGGTGAAGGACAATCCGCCTGTCACGTTCGTGGCCTACCATGAGGCGCATCCGCAGCGGTTGGCAGCGGAAACCGCCCGGATTTTTCTGAGCCTGCAAATCAGCTGCGCGCAGTGCCACGATCACCCCTTCGACGATTGGAAGCGCGAACAGTTCCACGAATTGGCGGCGTATTTTGCCCGGGCCTCGGTGAAGTTTCCCTGGAATGAAGGGGCGGAAACCGAGGTGAAGGACCGGGGCAAGGGCGAATACGTGATGCCCGACGTCGCCGACCCCACCCGGAAGGGGACCGAGATGGCGCCGGCGTTTCTCACCGGGGAAAAGCTGGCCAAGGGCAAAAGCGATGTCGAGCGCCGGCAGGAACTGGCGGTGCTGATCGCCTCGCCGCACAATCCGTGGTTCGCCCGGGCCTATGTGAATCGGGTGTGGGCGCGGCTGATGGGACGCGGCTTTTACGAACCGGTCGACGATTTCGGTCCGGCGGTCACCCCGGTCTTGCCCGAGGTGCATGAGGCGCTGGCGCGGGAGTTTCGCGATTCCGGCTTCGACATCAAGGGGCTGTTCCGTCTGGTGGTGAACACTCCGGCCTACCAGCAGCAGTTGCCCGCGCAGCCCTCGACGGCGGACAAGCCGTTCGCGGCCGCCGTGGCGAGTAAGCTGGCCGGAGATCAGGTGTTCGCGGCCCTGACGACGGCCCTCGAATTGCCGAACATCACCCCTCCCAAAATGGCCCCCACCAAGGAAGTGCGGTTTCCGCCGCCTCCCAAAAGCACCCGCGATCTGGTGGCCGAGGCGTTTGCCTTCGATCCCTCGGCCAGAGCCAGCGATGTCGCCCGCACGCTGCCACAGGCCATGCTGATGATGAATCAGGAGCAATTGCAGAAGCAGGTGGACGCCCGGCCGGAAAGCGGCACGGTCCTCAGCCGCCTGTTGCAGGCCAGCAGCGATGATCGCCGCGTCGTCGAGCAGTTGTTCGTGTTGTTGTTATCGCGCCGGCCGAGCGAACGGGAACTGTCGGTGGCGTTGGAGCATGTGGCGTCGGTGGGGGACCGGGGCGCGGCTTTCGAGGACCTCCTGTGGAGCCTCCTCAACACCGCCGAGTTCACCACGCGGCGTTGAACTCCTCCGAGTTAAGCACCCCCCCCCATTCGTGCTGGAACGCACAAGTTGATCATGTCTCCGCGGCTGGGTGTCGGTCAGGTGCCGCGCGGGAGGTGATGCGAGGGAAGGTCTGGCCATGCTTCGTCCGATTCTCGATCTGGCGGTGACGCGGGACGGCGTGCAGTCGCGACGCGGCTTTCTGCGGGACCTGGCGGCCGGTGCCGCTGCCGGCACACTCACGTTGGGTTGGCGCGATCTGTTGCAAGCTCAAGCCGCCGAATTACGCCGCCAAGGCAAGGCCCTGATTTTGCTGTGGATGGACGGCGGTCCCAGCCAGTACGACACGTTCAGCCCCAAGATCGGCTCGAAATACCAGGGCCCGGCATCGGCGATTCCGACGCGCGTGCCGGGAATTCACATCGCCGATTTCTGGCCGGAAACCGCCCGCGTGGCCGATCGGCTGGCCATCATTCGCTCGATGCGCACGACGGAAGCCGAGCATGATCGAGCGATTACCCTGGTCCGCACGGGTTATCCCCCCAATCCGGCGCTGCGCTATCCCACGTTCGGCTCGCTGGTGGCCCGCGAGCGGGAAGACGTGTCGTTCGACTTTCCCGCCTTCGTGCGGATCGGCAAGCCGCGGATCAAAACCCGGGATGTGGACGCCGGTGTGCTGGGCGTGCGGTATGCGTCGTTCAATGTCGATCAAGCCGGGCAGCTTCCGCCGAATGTGCGGCCGCTGGTTTCGGAAGAGGTGTTGCGCCGGAGACTGGCGCTGGCCGCGCGGTTCGACGCCGAATTCGCCGCCGCGGGCGCCGGCGCGGAAGTCGCCGAGAAACAGTCGGTCTACGAGCGGACAGCCCGGTTTGTGCTCAGTCCGCGGCTGTCGACGTTCCATCTGGACGACGAGCCACCCGCGCTGCGCGACGCCTATGGCCGCACCAATTTCGGGCAGGGCTGTTTGCTCGCGCGGCGGTTGGTGGAACAGGGGGTGAGCTTCGTGGAGGTGATCAGCACGGGAGACCGCAACGACGCCGGCTGGGACACGCATAACAACGGCTTCCGTGACCAACCGTATTTGTGCGCGGAGTGCGACCCCGCGTTAGCCACGCTGGTGCTCGATTTGGAACAGCGGGGCCTGCTCGAACACACCCTGGTGGTGTGGATGGGGGAATTCGGTCGCACGCCGAAAATCAAACCCGACGGCGGTCGCGATCACTACTCGAAGGGTTGGCCGGTGGTGCTCGCCGGTGGCGGAGTTCGGGGCGGGCAGGTGATCGGCGCCACCGACGCCGATGGTCTCGACGTCACCGATCGTCCCGTGAGTGTCCCCGATTTGTGTCGGACATTCTGCCGGGTGCTGGGCATCGACCCCGACAAGGAATACGTCACCAGCGACGGGCGGCCGATTCGGTTGGTCGACGGAGGCAGCGTGGTGGAAGAACTCTTCGGTTAGCGACTGGGCTGCCGGGCGGGTGCCCAAGCACGCAAGCACCCAATCACCCCAGTGGCCCAGGCACCCCAGTGGCCCAAGTGGCCAGGTGGCCGAAGTGCCCGCGGGGCCAGGCCGCGATTGGTGACGAACCACGGTCGCGGATGGTAGGGTATTGGTGTCCGTGATCGGAGTCTCGGAGCGAACGGCCGTGCCGCCGCGCACCGGCATCCACCCACGGGGTGTTTTCCGGCTGACAGAAGGCGATTTGTTTCCGCACTCGCGGGGGGACCACGCCACACAATGCACATCGCCCTGGTGACGGCGGGCGGAGCCGGCATGTTCTGCGGATCGTGCCTGCACGATAACTCGTGGGCCCGCGCCCTTCGGGAAGCCGGCCATGAAGTCACGCTGATCCCGCTGTACACGCCCCTGCGCGTGGACGACGAGGATTTCACCTCCACGCGGGTGTTTTACGGCGGCATCAATGTCTACCTCGATCAATATCTGCCCGGCTGGCGTTGGCTGCCGCGCTGGCTGACTCGCGGCCTGGATGCGCCGCGATTGTTGCGCTGGGCGACCCGCCGCGGCGTGAGCAACAACCCAGCCGAATTGGGGGCCATGACCGTCGCCATGCTGAAAGGACCGCGGGGGCCGCAAGCGGCCGAGGGAGCCGAGCTGGTGCGGTTTCTTGCGCGGGACTTGCGGCCCGATGTGGTGGTGTTCAGCAACATGCTGTTGTGTGCGGAGGTGGAGCGGCTGAAGTCGGTGTTTGCCGGTCCTGTGTTCTGCACGCTCCAGGGAGACGATATTTATATCGAAGGTTTGCGGGAACCGTATCGCGGGCAAGTGCTGGACCTGCTGCGGCCGATCGCGGCGGCGCTCGACGGCGTGATTGTGCACAGCCGCTTTTACGCGGAGTTCATGCAGAGCTATCTGGGGATTCCTCGGGAGAAATTTCATCGGCTGCCCCTGGCCATCGATTGCCGCGGCCATACCGGCCGCCCCAAGCCGGTCGGATCGCCACCCACTATCGGCTATTTCGCGCGGCTGGCTCCCGAGAAGGGGTTTGAGGAATTCGTGGCGGCGGGGGTGGCGTTGAATCGCCGTCGGCAGAATTTTCGGTTGCTGGCGGGAGGCTATTTGCCGCCGCAACACCGCTCGTATGTGGACGACGCCCTCAAACGGGCTGGCCCCTTGGGGAGTCGGTTCGACTACGCCGGCAGTCCCGACACCTTGGCGGAAAAAGTGGCGTTGTTGTCGCGATGCGACGTGTTCTCGGTGCCGGCACCCTACCTGGAACCGAAGGGGCTGTATGTCCTCGAGGCCTGGGCCAACGGCGTGCCGGTGGTGCAGCCGGGGCATGGGCACTTTCCCGAACTTCTCGAAGAAGTAGGAGGCGGGTTGTGCGTGCCTTCCGGCGATCCGCAGGTGTTGGCCGAGGCCTGGGACGAGTTGTTGCGGGACGAATCGCGGCGGCGGGCCTTGGCCGAACAGGCGTGGCGGGAGGTTCGCACCCGCCACGATCTACCGGCGCTGGCATCCGCCTCGGAGCGGTTGTTCGCGGCCTGCGCGAAGCGGACGGCCCCGGCTAGCCGGTCCGCCGACGGACGGCCGAGATAGCGGTCACCCCCCCTGCCCCCCGGCTGTGTGAAAACTTGCGGCGAGGGACGGGCGGGCGGACCGCGGTGCCGCACTGTCGCCGATCGGGCGAGCGAACCGGCTCGATGTCACTGGATCGGCAAAAACTGCCGGGGGAATGGCGCCGCAGAGTCTGCGCGATCGGAACGAGCGCAATTTCCGCTACAGACGGAAATCTCGATACAGTTTGCCAAAGTCCCGGACCGATACCCTTCGCAGGTGCCCGACTCCGCGCAGGCGCGGGGTCGGAATCGTTCCGATGTACACCGCGTTGATGGTCAGGGAACGACGATGCGGACATGGCACTGGTTGGCGAGTCTCTTGGGGGGGGCGGTGTGGACGGCCTCGGCCACGCTCGCTTCGGCCCAGGTGCCTCTTGACGCCGGCAGGTACGGCGACCCCGCCGGGACAGTTCCTTATGTGGATCCGGCATCGCCGGCGGCTGCCGCGTACGGCATGCCCCCCGCGCCGGCACCTGGTTGGCCCGATGGGGCCATGGCCTGGCCGAACGTGTCACCCTACGGCGGACCGCTGGTCGACCGCAACAGCTATCAGAATGGGTTGTGGTTCAACGAACAAACCTTCGGCCGGCGAAAGTATTTCGTGCTGCTATCCGGCACGTTGAACGAATTCGCCGATCCCGACGATACGATGGTCGGCAACCCCGCCGCGCCGCACCAGTTCGATTTTTCCACGGGCGTGGGGACCGGCCAGGGAACCACTCAAAGCCGCTTGCAGCCAATCTTTGAAGCCAAGGACTGGAGCGACATCCCCGAGCACCTCACGTCCGGCGGCTTCATGGGCATGATGGGATTCTTCAATCCCGATGACAGCGGCGTGATGTTCCACGGGTTCTGGGCCGAGGAAGGCACTGCCAAACTGCAACTCGGGTTGTCGGGTGTCGATTTGAACAACCCGGTGGATCTCGCTCGGCGTGCGGAAGACCTGCTCTCGGCGTTCACCGGCGGGTTGCCGCTGCTCGACGGTCAGTTGCCCAATACCCTGCTGCCCCCCTTTCCCCCCAACCAGGTTGATGTGGAAGTTCCCGGCGGTGCTCAGCCTTACGACATTTACTACCACCTCACTTATTCCGCTCAGGCGTATGGAGCCGGGATCGCCTACTACAACGATCCGTTCTGGAAGAGCGGCAGTTTGAAACTGCGGCCGTTGATTGGCTTGCGGTATATCCAGTTGCGGGAAAACGCCGTGTTCGACGCCGCCGACAGCGGGTTGTCCTACACCATCGATCCGCTCACCGATCGTCCCGATCCGGCGACGATCACCGGCACCGTCGACATTCTTCAGTCGTACTTGCGGTCGAACAATAAGGGGCACTTCGGCGGGCCGGAAATCGGCTTGCGGCTCGACCTCGGCGGGGACAAGTTCCTCGTCTGGTTGCAGACCAAGGCGGGCCTGTTGGCGTATCACTCGACCCGGGAAATCGAGGGTTTTGGCATCGTGCGGGCCCGGCAATTGCAAACCACCGTGTTGCCCGCCGCCCCTGCGCCCGCCACGACGCGGTTCCATCAGCAGGAAACCACCACGAGTGCCTCGCCGCTGTTCGAGCAGTCGATCTTCGCCAAGGCGCCAATCCTCGCGTACGTGCCCATCGTCAAGGAGATGCGGGTCTTCGAGAAGGCGCAATTTCAGGTGGGTTACACCTTCACCGTCCTGGGAGGGGTGTATCGCCCCGGCAACACGGTGGAATGGTACGGCTTCCCGCAGTTCCCGCAAATCACCGACGACAAGTCGACCTGGTACATGACCAGCCTCAGCTTGGGTGTGGAGTGGGAATACTGAACGATTCCGCGTCCCGACCGCGACATCGACCGCGAACATCCGGGGTCGTTGTCGAGCGGCATCGCCAGGGCTGGCACCTTGCTGGGACGAGGCATCCGCGCGGTCCATTCAACCCATTCCTTCTCCGGGGAACAAGCTGCTAACCCGCGTTCACCCGACGGTGTCCGATTGATCCGCGGTTGGTATGCTGTCGGCATGATCGGGAACTACACGTTCTTCGCACCCCAGCAGATTGTCTTCGGCTGGGGCCGGCGCCGCGAAGTGGGGGCCTTGGCGTCGACCTTGGGCCGGCGCGTGTGGTTGCTGTCGGGCAGCCGCACCTTGGAGCGGCAGGGCCACGTCGCCGCCCTCGCCGAGGAGCTACGCGCCAAGGGCTTGGAAGTGCATACGGCCTCAGCACCTGCGCGGGAACCGGAGGTCGCCGATGTCGACGCCCTCACCAACGATTGGCGGGCGCGCGGCGCTGCGGCCGGCGATTGCGTGGTCGCGATCGGTGGCGGTTCCACGCTCGATCTGGCCAAAGCCGCCGCCGCCATGGTCACGAACCGCCGCGGCGATTCCGTGCTCGATTACCTGGAAGGGGTGGGAAAAGGCTGGACGATCAGCGAGCCGCCGTTGCCCCTTCTGGCCATGCCCACGACGGCGGGCACCGGCAGCGAAGCCACCAAGAACGCCGTGATTTCCAGTTACGACCCCCCGTTCAAGAAGAGTCTCCGCTCCGATCGCATGGTGCCGCGGATCGTACTCGTCGATCCCGAACTGAGCGTCACCGTGCCTCGCGAGACCACGGCCTACACCGGCATGGACGCCCTGACGCAACTGCTGGAAAGCGCTCTGACGCGCCGCGCCGCCCCAATTCCCCAAGCCTTGTGCCGGCAGGGGTTGCAACTGGCCTGGTCGGCGTTGCCGCGCGCCGTGCGGAATGGCGGCGATCGCGAGGCGCGCGAGGCAATGGCGCATGCGGCGCTGCTGTCGGGCATGGCATTGGCCAATTCGGGGTTGGGAGTGGCGCACGGTGTGGCCGCGGCGTTGGGCGTGCATCATCGAGTGCCGCACGGTCTGGCCTGCGCGGTGATGTTGCCAGCCGCCCTGCGGATCAATCGCTTCGTGCGGGAAGCCGAACTGGCGGAGATCGCTCATCTGCTGCTTGGTCGGAGCTGGTCGTCCCCCGCCGCCGCCGTCGATGCCCTGCTGGAGGCCGTCGACGCCTTGTGCCGCGACATTGGCATTCCCTCCCGGCTGCGCGATTTGGGAGTCCCGCGGGAAGACCTGCCGAGGCTGGTGCCAAGTTCTCACGGCAACAGCTTGAGCGGCAATCCCCGCGAGCTGAGCGACGACGAACTGCGGACCTTGCTGGAGAGTTTGTGGTGATTCTCGCGGCCGGTCTGACGCCTGCCTGGCAACACATTCTGATCTTTCCCCGCCTGGTTCCCGGAGAGGTCAACCGGGCCGCGGAGGCCGTGTGGTGTGCGTCGGGCAAGGTGTTGAATGTCGCCTGCGCGGTGCATCATCTGGTCCGGCCAGCCCCGCCAACGCCGCACACCAGCCCCGCGCGATCCCGCGCCGCGGCGGTGCGAACCGTGTGCCTGATCGGTGGACTGACGGGCGAAGCCATTCGGCGCGACTTCGCGGCACTGGGCATTTCCGCCCGATGGGTGGAATCGTCGGTGCCGACGCGCGTCTGCACCACCCTGCTCGAGCAGTCGACGGGCCAAACCACGGAGCTGGTGGAGAATTCGGCGGCGGTCTCCGCCGAGGATTTGTCCCGCTTTGCCGCGGCCTTTGCCGAGGAAGCCCGCTCGGCGGAACTGATAGTGGTGAGCGGATCGCTGCCGCGGGGAACACCGCCCGACTACTTCTTACGGCTGCTCGAGGAGGTGCGGTGTCCCGTGCTGCTGGATGTGCGCGGTCCCGAATTGCGGGCCTGTTTGCCGCTGAAGCCGTGGTTGGTCAAGCCGAATCGGGAGGAACTGGCGGCCACGCTGGGGCGTCGACTCGACGGCGATCACGACATGATGGCGGCCATGGAGGAATTGCGGCGAGCGGGCGCGGAATACGTGGTGGTCAGCGATGGCCCGCGGGCCGTGTGGGCGATGGGTCCTGACGGTGTGCACCGCGCGGAACCGCCCCCGGTGCAAGTGGTGAATCCCATCGGCAGCGGCGATTGCCTGGCCGCCGGTCTGGCCGTCGCCCGGGTGGAAGGACTTCCGTGGCGCGAGGGGTTGGAGTTTGCCTTGGCGGCGGCGGCGGACAACGCCGCCCATCTGTTGCCCGCGCGGATCTCCCGGCCGAAACCGTGGTGACCAGGGGGCATCTCATAACCGCGAGCAGAAGAAGGCCGCGGTTACCCGACAATCGCGAGCGCCCGCAAACCGGAAAAAGGAGCAGCTACCGGCACATTCCACGCGGATGTTCTGCGTTATGGCACGGCCGTATCCTCTGCGTTCAGTCCCCAACGGTCGAGCAGCCGGTAGAGTTTGCGGCGATGGATGCCCAACGCCCGGGCTGCTTCCGATTTGTTTCCCCCGCAACGTTGCAGCACTTGCCGCACATGGGAGCGCTCCACGGCGGAGAGGTGCCCGTCGGGGAAAGGAGCCGCGGCGGCATCCCGGGGTTGCAGTTCGTCGGGCAGATCGTCCAATGTGATAACGGGTCCCTCGGCGAGGATCACGGCCCGCTCGAGCACGTTGCGCAACTGGCGGACATTGCCCGGCCAGTGATAGCGTTCCAGGGCGGCCATGGCTGCTGGCGCGATGGTCCATCCGGGCGGCAAGAAATGGGCCATCAACAGCGGCAGGTCTCCGGGGCGCTCGCGCAGCGGCGGCAGGTTCAGCGAGAGCACGTTGATGCGGTACAGCAGGTCTTCCCGGAACCTGCCGACGTTCACTTCCCGTGCCAGATCGCGATTGGTGGCGGCGATGATCCGCACATCCACGCGCCGTTCTTGCGTGGCCCCCACCCGTCGCAGCGAGCCATCTTCCAACACCCGCAACAGCTTGGGTTGCAGGGACAAGGGCAATTCGCCGATCTCATCGATGAACAGCGTTCCGCCATCGGCCATTTCAAACAGTCCGGGGACGGTGGCCACGGCGCCGGTGAAGGCTCCCCGCTGGTGGCCGAACAACTCGCTCTCCACCAATTGCTCGGGCAAGGCCGCGCAGTTGATGACGACGAAGGGGCGGTCGGCCCGCAAACTGGCGCGTTGCACGGCCCGCGCGGCGAGTTCCTTGCCGGTGCCGGTTTCCCCTTGAATGAGCACCGGTTTATCGGTGGGTCCGATGCGTTCGATCAACCGTCGCACTTCTTGCATCGGGGGGGACTCGCCGATCATGGCCGACGGGGCCTGATTCCGCTCGGCGAGGGCCTTCCATTGCAAGAACTGTTTGCGGAGCCGGCCATGCTCGGCGGCCTTGCGGCAGCGGGCCTCCAGCTCTGTTAAGGGGAATGGTTTGGCGAGGTAGTCGTAGGCGCCGCATTTCATGGCTTCCACCGCCGTGGCGACCGTCGCCTGACCGGTGAGAATGATCACTTCGGTTTCGGGAGAAACCGCTTGCAGACGTGGCAGCAGTTCCACGCCCGACAGGTCGGGCAACCGCAGGTCGACAATCGCCACGTCGAATTGCCGTTGAGCGGCCCTGTCGAGCGCGGCCGCCGCGCTGCCGACCTCCTCCACCCGGTGGTTGTGCCGCGCCAGCCATTGCCGGGCCACGGCGCGGAACTCGTCATCGTCTTCGACGATCAGTACGTCCAGTACGTCCATACCCGAATACCCGCCGAGGCGCCTCCGAGATGGTCGCCGATGGCCGCGACGAGCCGAGCGGGGAGAGGCGTCCCCGTCTCGCGACCGCCTCGACCTCCCGGGGGGCAGGAAAGCTCGGGAGTCGAGGCGTGCCTGCATTGTGCCAAAGCCGCACACCGCACGCATCCGTTGTGACACAACCGCACACACCCGGCGACGATGCGGGGGCCACCCCGTGCCGAAGGGGGCGGTGTTTTCCGGGGGATGTGGGCTGGGTGCCGGGATTTTGGGCTTCGGCACTGGTGTTGCGGACGGGGCGGCTGACGGAGTTGTGCGTGTCGGCGCGCCCGGGTGTGCGTTCCGTCCCCGTGGCGTGCTCGAATCGCGGAACCGCCAACAAGCCGTCGTTCCCGTCCGGAAGTCCAGGAGTTCAGCGTGAATCGAAGTCTCGTGTGGGTGTGGGGACTGGCCTTGTTGGCCGGCTGCCAGCGCGGCGAAAGTCTCCGCTTCACCGCCGACGCCAAGCTGCTCGAGTTGCCGCCGGAATTGCAAAAAGCGGTGGAGACGGAGCTGGTCAAGCACACCGGCACGTATCAAAAGCCCAAGCTGCTGGCCGCGGCCGATGCCCCGAGGGTGGACCTGTCGCGCGGACAGGCCGTGTATCAGGAGCGCTGCGAGCAGTGCCACGGTGTCAGCGGCGACGGTAACGGTCCCGCCGCCCGTTACCTGTATCCCAGGCCGCGCGATTATCGGTTGGGGTTGTTCAAGTTCACTTCCACGCCCTACGGCATGCGTCCCTTGCGGGACGACGTGTTGCGGACGGTTCGACAAGGCATTCGCGGCACGTCGATGCCGGGTTTTGCCCTGCTGCCCGAGCACGATCTGCAAGCGGTGGTCGACTATGTGCTGTTTCTTTCCCGCCGCGGCGAACTGGAAAAGCAATTGCTGAGTACCGCGGAAGCGGAGGAGGAAATTGATCCGGTGGCGGTGGAGGAGGATTTGGTGCCCGCCGTGTTGACGCGCTGGAGCGAGGCGGAGGAAGCCGAAGTGCGGCCGTTGACGCCGCAGCCGAAATTCACCGCGGAACACGTCGAGCGGGGCAAGCAGGCTTTTCTGACCAAGGGGTGTTCGAAATGCCACGGCGATGACGGCCGCGGTCAGACGGCGGAAAACCGGGGCAACGACGCCTGGGGACATCCCACGCGGGCAGCCGATTTGACTTCCGGCATGTTGCGCGGCGGCACGCGGCCGCTGGACATCTATCGCCGCATTTACGCGGGGATTAACGGCACACCCATGCCGAGTTTTGCCAACGCCTTGCAATCCGAGCCGGACACGATCTGGGATTTGGTGGCGTATGTGCTGGCGGTGGCCGATCGGCGGCGGCGCGGGGAGATTCCCCCGCCCGGCTTGATGAAGCCTTATCTCGCCGAATAGCCGAGCCGGCGAGGCGAGGGATGAGAAGCGGGCAGACGCGGACCGCTGGCTCGTCGCGGAAGACCGGCCCGTTGTCGCGAACCAGCGGGGTGAGGCCAGGCGCGGGGCGAATCGAAAACGGGACTGTGGTTCAAAAGTGGGAAAGCCGCAATGACGGTCGATCTTCGCAAACAGCAGGAGTTGGAGGAGCTGCGCGCGCGGCTGGCGCGGTTGGAGGCGGAGTTGGCGGCGGAGGCAGGTCCGGGGAATTGGCCGCCCCATGGCTTCTATATGGAGTATTACGCCGCCACGGGCTTCATGCTGGGTATCTTCGGCGCGATGGCGAGCCTGCTGGTCAACGTGATTGGAGCGCCGGTTGCCGGCAAGAGTCCGTTGGAGCTGATTCGCGTTTACCTCACTTTTCCCTTGGGGGCCGAGGCGCTGCAACTGGCGGCTCAGCAGAAAGACGTTTACGCGATTGGCGACGGCGTGATGCTGGCCATTGGCTGTTGTCTGTACCTGGCGACGGGGATGGTGCTGGGCGTTCCCTTTTTCGTGGCGTTGGTGCGCTTCAGCGACGGCAAGTCGCTGTTGTACCGGCTGGCGGTGGCCACGGTGCTGTCGCAGGTGCTGTGGTTGTTCAACTTCTATGCGTTGTTGAGTTGGATTCAGCCGGCCGTCACGGGAGGGAACTGGATCACCGATCCCGCGGTGCTGCCCCCGTGGGTGGCTTCGGTCACGCACTTGGTGTTCGGCTGGACGCTGGCGCTGATGTACCCGCTCGGCCGGTTTCAGCCGTATCAGCAACCGACGTTCGCCGATGAGTCGGCGGCCAAATCGGAGGCGCGAGGGGGGGCATTGCCGTAAGTGTGGGCCGCTGGCGCGCGTGGCGGCGCGGGAGCGGCAAGGAAGAGTTTTCGCTGTTCATCGACCTCGTATTGTGTGGAAGGCCCATGGTTGATCATGAGACGGAGCTGCCGCGTCATCAGGACCTGGTGGAAGAACGGCTGGTGCTGTGGTATTTCGTCGCCGCGCTGACGTTCATGGTGGTCTCGATGTCGGCCGGCGTCTTGATGGGCTTGCAGCTCATTCGCCACAATCCGTTGCCGGCGGTGGAGTGGTTGTCTCCCGGCCGGTGGCGAATGATTCATACCAACGCGATCGCCTACGGCTTCATCGCCAATGCGTTCCTGGGGATTCTGCACTGGGTGATTCCGCGGCTGACGCTGCGGCCGGTGCTCAGCCAGCCGCTGTCGTATGCGATTTTCGCCGCGTGGCAGGTGGTGGTGCTGGCGACGGCGGCGGGTCTGATCCTGGGGGAGGCGCAGGGTCTGGAGTGGGGCGAAACCCCGGTGTGGATCGACCCGGTGGCCCAACTGGGGCTGCTGCTGGTGGCGATCAATTTCGGCGCCCCCATTCTGAAGGTCAGGGGACCGTTGTACGTCACGCTGTGGTACTTCCTGGCGGCGCTGGTGTGGACGTTTCTCACGTACGCCATGGGGAACTTCGTGCCGGAGTATTTCGTGAGCGGGTCCAGCGCCGGGGCCGTGGGGGGGCTGTTCATTCACGATCTGGTGGGCTTGTTCGTGACTCCCTTGGGCTGGGGCATGATGTACTACTTCGTGCCGATTCTGCTCAAGCGGCCGATGTGGAGCCACGGCTTGTCGCTGGTGGGCTTTTGGGGCCTGGCCTTCTTTTACCCGTTGCAGGGCATTCACCATTTTCTCTACACGCCCATTCCCATGTTTCTGCAATACGGGGCCGTGCTGTCGACCATTGCGCTGGAGCTGGTGGTGGTGACGGTGATCATCAACTTTCTGGGGACGTTGCGCGGCACCGGCGGGGAAGCCGTGCGCAATTTGCCGCTGCGCTACTTTTATACCGGGATCGCCTTCTACTTCCTCACCTGTTTGCAGTGCGCCTTGCAAACCACGCTCACCTTCCAGGCCTTGATCCACTTCACCGATTGGGTGGTGGGTCATGCGCACATGGTGATGTTCGGCGTGTTCAGCCTGTGGCAACTGGGCGCGATGACCTACCTCGTGCCGCGGATCCTCAAAACCGAATGGTACAGCCGCGAATGGTGCGAATGGCATTTCTGGGGGTCGGCGGGGGGATTGCTGGTGATGTCGGGTGATCTGATCCTGGGCGGTTTGTTTCAGGGTTGGTCGTGGGCCGCGCTGCAACCGTGGGAAGCCTCGGTGGAGGTGTCGCAGCCGTTCTGGTCGGTGCGGCTGGCGGCGGGGTTGGTGATGTTCGCCGCGCAAGTGCTGTTCATCGTGAACTTGTATTACACCTGGCGGAAGTCCCGGCAGGCGTTGGCTGCGGCCCTGCCGTAGGGCCGGTTTGGGCGAGGACGGTCGCCAGCGGTTGATAAGACTTCGGTTTCCCAAGGGGCGCGTTCATGTTCGAGAAAAAATCCGGCATCCTGTTGATCGCCGGGGTGGGGTTCTTCGCGTTTGCGTTCCTCTCCAACGCGGTGGTGCCGATTCTGATGTACCGCCATCTGCCGGAAAAATCCGTGGCCGAGGTGGTGAACGGGAACGTGCGGTATCAGTTCGAAGACCTCGCGCAGCGCTATCCGGCGGCATTTGAACGGGCTTACGGGACGCCGCCCGCCGATCCGCGGCAGGCGCACGAGTGGTACAACCGCAAATGCGCGGAAGCGCTCGAACTCGGCCGGAAAATCTACGTGGGAGAGGGCTGCTGGCACTGCCACAGCCAGTTTGTGCGCCCGGTTTCCAACGAAGACCGCCGCTGGGGACCAGTGTCCAAATCGTGGGAATATCAGAATGCGCTGCAACGACCGGTGCTGTTCGGCACGCGCCGGGTGGGGCCCGATCTCAGCCGGGAAGGGGGACGCCGCTCCAACGATTGGCATGCCGTCCATTTCTTCCAGCCGGAGATGCTGTCCCCGCGGTCGCCCATGCCGCGCTATCCCTGGTTGTTCGATGGCGCGCCCGATCGCCCCAATGCCCGCGGCCTGGCGTTGATGACGTATGTGCAATGGTTAGGCTCGTGGTTGGAAAGCTATCCTTACTATGAAGATTACGCCCCCACGCCGATCAAGGCGGTCGCCGCGACGGAATGACCGTCAGGACATACGCCGGAATGATCTTCCGGCCCCATGGCGGAATGATCGTCAGGCCCCATGGTTGGAAGATCGTCAGCCCACATGGTTGAAAGACTGTCGGGCCGCGGGGCGGAATCACCGTCAGCCCAACTGTCCGCTCGAGCAGTCCCACTTTTGAGTGATGCCCCCCAGGTCCCCTGTTGGGGGAAAGCGAGACCGCAGATGAACACTCCAACCACTCCAGCCGCGGCACAGCGCACGCACTGGCTCACCTGGTTGTTCGCCGCCTTGGTGCTGATTCCCACGATCCTCGGCTTCGGCAACAAGTTTTTGGACCTGGTGCTGGTGATTCAGGGGGATGAGGAGGGCGCCTTCGCCGCCACGCCGATTGTGAACTACCTCTTCGCCACGGCGGGGTTTTTTTGCTTGTTGTTGTGGTCGGCGGCGCAGGGGGCGTTTCACGATTTGGATCGGCCCAGCCGCGAGATGTTCGAGAACGAACAGCGGCTCGATGCCCATGAGAATGTCCAGCCGGCTGCGAGCGCGGAAAGCCACGCCTGACGGCCTTTGGTACGGCTTCCGGACGCCTGGGGCAGCCGGGCCGCGGGGGCGCGGGGTGGAATCCCCGGCCGGTGACGCAGCCGGGGTTGGACCAGGCACTTTTCATGATTACGGAAACACTCAGTCACCCATCGGCCGCGGCGGGACCGCCACCGCTTTTGCCACCTTGCTTGGAGAGTTTGTCTGATGTCTGCATCCCCGTCTCCGCCCAGCGGTCCGGAACAGGATCTGCGTTATCACACTTACTCCAGTAATACCATTCCCTGGTATGTGCGGCTGATCTGGCTGCTGTTTTGGGTATTTGCGATTGCCTATGTGGTGCGGAACTTTGTGCCCGCCATTCAGTCGGAATTGCTGAATCCTCCATGAGCGATCAACCGGCTGCGTGCCAGACGACGGGAACGCCGGCGGCCTGCGACTACTGCGGGTTGCCGATGGCGGGCGCGGTCTGTTCCGAGGGGCCGGCGTATTGCTGTTTCGGTTGCCGGTTTGCGGCCGCCGTGACGGGTGCCCGCGGCGAAACGGGCGAAACCCGCTGGATGGCGACCGTGCTGGGGTTGTCGGTGTTCTGCACGATGAACGTCGTGATGCTCACGATGGCGCTCTGGAGTTATGCGGCAACCCCGCGGACGCCGTTCGCGGCCGCCCTGGCCGATTTTCTGCGCGCCGGAGCCCTGTTGTTCTCCGCGCCCGTGGCGTTGATGCTGGGACGACCCTTGGCGCGGAATGCGCTGGACCAATTGCGGCGGGGCACGTTGTCGACCGATCTCCTGCTGCTCACGGGGGTGGCGGCGGCGTTTGCGGTGTCGGTGACGGCGACCATCCGCGGCCAGGGACACGTCTACTACGAGGTCGGGTGCGTGATCCTCGTGCTGGTCACACTTGGGCGGTGGTTGGAAGCCATGGGGCGGCTCCAGGCTTCGGCGGCCCTTGAAGAACTGGAACGGTTGATCCCCGAAACCGTGCGGCTGGTGGATGACCAGGGAGGCGAGCGCCTCGTGCCGCGCGACACCCTCGGCATCGGTTCTCAAGTCCGCGTGTTGGCGGGGGAACGCTGCCCGGTGGATGGCCGCGTGATGGGCGGGGCGGCCGTGGTGGACGAGCAGTTCTTCACGGGAGAAGCCGTGCCCGTGGAGAAGTTTCCCGGCGACGCCGTGTTGGGGGGCAGCCTCAATTTGGATGGGGAACTGTTGTTGAGGGCCACGGCACGCCCCGCGGCGGGGGCCTTGGGACGCCTGATCGAGGCGGTGCGGACCGCGCGGCTGACCAGGGGTCGATACCAGGTGTTGGCGGATCGCTGGTCGCAGCGGTTTTTTCCGCTCATCGGGTTGGTGGCCGCCGCCACATGGATTGGTCATGGCTGGAGCGGGAATTGGGAGACGGCCTTGTTGGCGTCCCTGTCGGTGGTGTTGATTGCCTGTCCATGTGCCTTGGCGCTGGCCACGCCGTTGGCAATTTGGTCGGCGTTGGCCGCGGCGGCTCGTCGCGGCGTCTTGTTCCGCAGCGGTCCCGCACTCGAACGGTTGGCCGCTGTTCGTGCGGTGCGGTGGGACAAAACCGGCACGCTCACCACGGGGACGCCGTCGGTCCGTCGCATCCTCTGTGCCCGGGAGGAGGAGCGCCCCTGTGTCGAAGGCTTCGCGCAGGCTTTGGCAGCCGCTTCCAACCACGTGTTCTCGAAAGCCATTCACGAGGAACTGGCAGCCACGACCGCTCCCTGCGCCATCGGAGTGGTGCACACGCTCCCCGGCCGGGGATTGAAGGCGAACGTTCCCGATTACGGCAATGTGGTGTTGGGGTCGGCGCACTGGATGGCTGAATGCGGGCTGACCTGCGGACCCGTCTTGCAAGGGCTGCTGGCCCGGGAAACATCCTCCCCGCCGAGCATGTACCCGCCGAGCATGTTGGGGACGGTGGCAGGCGCGGCAACGGAACGCCGCGAGGCCGAGGGATCGGCGTCGGTGGTGTTCATCGGCTGGCAAGGGGAAATCCGCGGGGCATTCCTGCTGGAAGAGACTTTGCGGCCGGAAGCGGCGACCGCTGTCGCCGAGTGTCAACGGCTCCAACTCGATCAGGCCGTACTGACCGGCGACCGGCTCGATCGCGCGCATCCCTTGCAAACGGCCTTGGGTTTGCCCGTGCAAGCCCGGTTGTTGCCCGAGGAAAAACTGACGGCGATTCGGGCCGCCCGCGGCACGGCCGGTGCGGTCGCCATGGTGGGAGACGGCTTGAACGATGCTCCGGCGTTGGCGGCCGCGGATGTGGGCATCGCGCTGGGGTGCGGTGCCGATGTCTCCCGCGATGCCGCCGACGTGTGCCTGCTGCCCAACGATTTGCGGTTGGTCCCCTGGGCAATCCGTCACGCGCGGCGGACGGTGAGGACGATCCGCCAGAATCTGTTGTGGTCGTTCGGGTACAACAGCGTGGGCGTGGTCGCGGCGGCCCTGGGAAGTTTGCACCCCGCGTTGGCGGCGGTGTTGATGGTCGGCAGCAGTTTGATGGTGCTGGGGAACTCGCTGCGGTTGCGGGGGGAGGAACACGGTCCGGCCGCGATGCCCGGCCAACCCCCCTTCCGCAGCGCTGTGCTGCTGCCCGCTCTTGGGGAGCCGACGCCATGACCGCCTGGTGGCTGATTGCGCTGGGAGGCGTGCTAGGCTCGTCCCATTGCGTCGGCATGTGCGGCGGGTTCGCCCTGCTGTTGGGGTTGCACCGCGGTTCGTTGTGGGACAACCTGAAAGGACAGCTTGTTTACAGTTTCGGCCGGCTGATGAGTTACGCGACGCTGGGGGGCGTGGCGGGTTATGTCGGCCAGGAGTTGGTGGCCCGCGTCCCCGCGCTGTGGAATGTCCCCGCCTTGCTGTGCGCGGCCGCTGGGGTGTTTCTGGTTTGGGAAGGCTTGCACGCCACGGGACTGCTGCGGCGGCGCGGCGCGGCGATGGCCGCGGCCGGTTGCCTGCTGAGCCCCTTGATGGGGGCGTTATTGCGGCAACCCGGTCTGCGGAACACGTTGGCCGCCGGCGTGTTCACCGGCCTGTTGCCGTGCGGACTGGTTTACGCCTTCGTGTCGCTGGCCGCCAGTTCGGGAGACCTGCTGCAAGGTGCCGCCATCATGGCGGTGTTCGGGTTGGGAACGGTGCCCTTGATGGTGTTGACCGGCACCGGCGCGATGGTGTTGACGGTTCCGCTGCGTCAGCGGTTATGGCAGGTGGCGGCATGGTCGGTGGTGATGACCGGCGTGCTCACGATCGGTCGCGGGGCGGCCTTTTGGAGCACATCGGCACGGCCCCTGGCCGAGCGATGCCCCCTGTGCGCGGCTCAGGACAACACCCCGCGCGAGGAGCCATTTCCGGTGGAAGTGCGCAAGAACACAGAACCGCTCCTGCTGCCTGTCGTGCGGCAGACCGGAGCGCGGTGAGGAATGATGTCCGACATCGACCAAGGCCTGGAGGCGCCCTGCTCCCCAGAGACGTCGCGCTTGTCGTTTTGGAGCCGGCATAAAACCCTGATCAATTTCTGGCTGGATACGTTGCTGCTGGTCTTGTTTTTGGCGCAAGGGTGGATGCTGACGGTCGTGCAGGTGGTGTTTCCGCGCGGCGGCGGCGAGGAATGGACGGTGTGGGGCGCGACGATGCTGGACTGGCTGGATCGTCTGTTCGCCACGTTTTGCGTCTTTTCGGTCGGCGTGGTGTTGCATGTGATGCTGCATTGGCAGTGGGTCTGCGGAACGGTGAGCACGCGGTTGCTGGGACGGAAGGCCAAGAAGGACGACGGCTCACAAACCTTGTTGGGAGTGGGTTTGCTGATCGTGTTGCTGCATGTGTTTGCCGCCGGCGTGTTGGCCGCGCGGTTGTGTCTGGTCGGCGGCATGTAAGTCCGCCGGGCGGTCCCCCGCGGGGAATGGCGCGCGGGGAGCGGAGGTCGGCGGCGGCGATTCGGGCTTGGGCCGCGAGGTGGAGCACGCCGGCCGGGTGTGTGTGGTTTTCCTCGTGTGCGCGGTCGGAAGACGCGGGAGTTGCTTCCCGCGTTCGGCTCGCGTTGAGATGACTGGTGGCGATGAACCGTTCCAGCCCACAGGCGGTTTTCCCCGACGACGACCGGTTTCGCATGCTGGTGGAGGCGTCGCCGGCCGGTGTGCTGCTGGTCGACGCGCGGGGGCGGATTGTGCTGGTCAACAGCGCGGTGGAAACCTGGTTCGGTTATCGGCGGGAAGAACTGATTGGTCAGCCGGTGGAGGTGCTGGTGCCCGAGGCGGTGCGTCCCCAGCATGCGCAATGGCGGGACCAATACCTGGCCCTGCCGCGCGTCCGCCCGATGGGAGTCAACCGGGACCTCCATGCGCGGCGCAAGGACGGCAGTTTGTTTCCCTGCGACATCAGCCTGCATCCGCTCCTCTCTGGCGACGAATGGCAGGTGATGGTGCATTTGGTCGACACCACGGAGCGGCGGCGCGTGGAGGCCGAATGGCGGCAGCAAGAATCGCATCGCCGTTTGCGGTTCATCGTCGAACATTTGCCGGCGGGTGCCGTGTATGTCCGGGAGCACGCCCTGGTTGTCAATCGGGCCACGGAAGAACTGACCGGTTACCGCCGGGACGAGCTGACGACCGTGCAGGCATGGTTTCAGCGGTTGTTTCGGGAACGGGCGGCCGACATGTTGGCGGAGTATGAAGCCGATCGCGCCGAGTTCTTTCCGCACACGCGAACCTTGGAATTGATCCGCAGCGACGGAGAGCCCCGGTGGGCCGAGTTCGCCGCCTACCGCGACGAACAGCACGAGGTATGGCTGTTGCACGATGTGACGGCCCGGATGCGGGCGCAGGAGCAGTTGGTGCAGGGCGAACGCCTGGCCGCCATCGGCCAGATGATGACCGCCCTGGCCCACGAAAGCCGCAATGCCTTGCAGCGCGCCCAGGCCTGCCTCGAAATGCTCGAGTTGGACCTGGAAGGTCAACCCGAATTGCTGGGTCTGGCGCGGCGGGCGCAATCGGCCGTCGACGAATTGCAGCGGCTGTATGAAGAGGTGCGCGGTTACGCCGCTCCCTTGGGACTCGACCTGCAACCGACCAACCTGCGGGAGTTGTGGGAACAGGTGTGGAGCGATCTGGCCGCCGTGCGGGGAGATCGGCCGATCAAGTTTTTCAGCCAGGGAGTGGCGGCGCCGCAGGCGCTGGTGGACCGGCATCGGTTCGCCCAGGTGTTGCGGAACATCTTCGAGAACTCCCTGGCCGTGCTGGCCGACGAGGGTTGGGTGTGCATCGACGTCCGCGAAGCCGTTTGTCGCGGGAGTCCGGCGTGGCGACTCGCCGTGCGCGACAACGGGCCGGGGCTGAATGCCGTGCAGCGGGCCCGTATTTTCGAGCCGTTTTTCACCACCAAGGCGCGCGGCACCGGGTTGGGCATGGCCATCGCGCGCCGCGTGATGGAGGCCCACGGCGGGGAAATCGCCGTGGGGACGGAAGGTCCCGGAGCCGAAATTGTGCTGCTGCTGCCCAAACACTGCGGAAAGGGGGCCTGATTCGTCGATGTCGGGCCAGTCGCTGCGCATTGCCATCGCCGACGACGAAGTCGACATGCGCGACTTCCTGTGCAAGGTCTTGCCGCGATTGGGGCACGAAGTGGTGGCGGTGGCGGCTGATGGCGAACAACTGCTGGCGGAATGCCTGCGCGCGCAGCCCGATGTGGTGATCACCGACCTGAAAATGCCCCGCTGCGACGGACTGTCCGCCGTGGCCACCTTGTGGCAAACCCGCCGCGTGCCCGTGATTGTCATCTCCGCCTTCCCGCAGGAACTCGCCGACTGTCCCTGGGCGCAGTCGGCGATGGTCACGGTGTTGGTCAAACCAATCAAAAAGGCGGATCTCGAGCCGGCCCTGGCGTGGGCGGCAACGGCCCGGAGCAGTTCGTCTGGCTGAAGTCTTCGCCGACTGTCAATCGTTGCCCCGCACGCCACCGCATCACCCCCGCACCGCCGCGCGGCAGCGACAGCATGCGTCTCGGCGAGGCGGCGTGCGGCGGTTTCCGGCCGGCGGCCTGGCCGGTCCACTGCTCAGCGGCGGCGGCTGCCCGCCGCCGATCGTCGATCGCGCGAACGCGTGCGGGCTTGCAGCAGGTTCCCTAGGGCGTCACCCAAAGGCATGTCGGTGGTCAGGCGGCGATACGTCGCGCCCAGGCGGCTGCACACCGTTTCCACTTGCTCCAGGTGTTCGCCGATTCGCCGCAAATAGTCGCGGCGGATGCCGGCCGGATCGACATACAATTCGCGGCCTGTTTCGAGGTCTTCGAACAGTTCGGGCCGATCGAAGGCGAACGTCAACTCGGCGGGATCGAGCACCTGAAACACCAGGACTTCCTGACCCCGTGCCGTGAGGTATCCCAGGCTCAACTCCACGCGCTCCAGCGGCGCCAGCAGGTCGGAGATGAGCACCAGCAGTCCGCGCTTGGTGAGCTGTTCGGCGGCCTGCTCCAGGGGAGGGGCCAGCTCCGTCGCGCGGCCAGTACACGGTTCTTCCAGGGCCACCAACAGCCGCCGCCAATGCCCCGTGCGGTACCGCGGCGGCAAATAGCTGTCGATGCCGCGGGAAAAGCGGGCCAACCCCACGGCGTCCCGCTGTTCCATCAGGAAAAAGCCCAGGGTGGCGGCCAAGGTGCGGGCGTAGTCGAACTTGCTGTAGCCTGCACCGGCGAATTCCATCGAGCGGCTGGCATCCAGCAGCAGCAGGCAGCGGAGGTTGGTTTCGTCCTCGAAGCGCTTGACGTAAAAGCGGTCGCTGCGGGCGTACAACCGCCAGTCGAGATGGCGGGGATCGTCGCCCGGCGTGTATTGCCGGTATTCGGTGAACTCCACCGAAAAGCCGTGATAGGGGCTGCGATGCAATCCCGACCAGAAGCCCTCCACCACGTGTCTCGCCCGCAACTCCAGCGACGCGATTTGCAGCAGCACCTGCGGGTCGATGAAACTCGGCGATGCGGAAGTGGTGGCCATCAGTCCCGTCCTGTGCGGCGCCCTCGACGATTCCAGCCGGGCCGCCGCGCCCTCCGCCGGCTCAGCCCGTGGGGGCTTTGACGGTTTCGATCAACCGTCCGATGATCTGCTCGACCGTCACTCCGGCGGCCTCGGCACGGTAATTCGTGAGAATGCGGTGCCTCAACACGGGAGCAGCCAACTGGCGGATGTCGTCGACCGTGACATGCGCCCGCCCTTCGAGCAAGGCCCGCGCCTTGGCCCCCAAAATCAAAAACTGGGCCGCCCGCAAGCCGGCGCCCCACGACACGTGTTCGTTGATGAACGCCGGCGTGTGCGGTTGCCGCGGACGCGAGGCTGCCGCCAATTGCACCGCATAGCGCACCAGGTCTTCGGCCACCGGCACGCTGCGGACCAGATCGTGAATGGCCAGCACGTCGTCGCCGGAGAGGACGGGCTGGATGTCCTCGCCCCCGCGCGCCGTGGTGCGCTGCACGACGGCGACTTCGTCGTCCAAGGGCAAATAGTCGACCACCACGTTGAACATGAAGCGGTCGAGTTGGGCCTCGGGCAGGGGATAGGTGCCTTCCATTTCGATGGGGTTCTGGGTCGCCAACACGAAAAACGGCGGTTCCAGCCGATAGCGTTGTCCCGCCGCCGTCACCTGCAATTCCTGCATGGCCTCCAGCAAGGCCGCCTGCGTTTTGGGGGGCGTGCGGTTGATTTCGTCGGCGAGCAGCACCTGGCAAAAGATGGGGCCGCGGACAAACGTGAGATGCCTGCGGCCCGATTCGTCCTCCTGGAGGATTTCGGTGCCGGTGATGTCGGCGGGCATCAAATCGGGCGTGAACTGGATCCGCTGGAATTTCAGTTGGAACAGTTGCGCGATCGATTTCACCAGCAGCGTTTTGGCCAGCCCGGGCGCGCCGGTGATCAGGCAGTGCCCGCCGGCGTACAGCGCGATCAGCAGTTGTTCGACCGCATGTTCCTGACCGATGATCCGCTTGGCGAGTTCTTCCCGGATTCGCCGCCGCGACGAGCGAACCAGATCGAGCACCCGGCGTTCGTGGTCGTCGAGAGCGGTGGACGTGGCGGACATGGAGCCGAATTCCCTTGGCTGCGCGGCCGGTCTTGTTTGGGGCCGGGACGGCGCCGACCGCCACGACCACCGCGGACTAACCCGACCTGTTTTCCCGCGGTGGAACCACGGCACCTTCCGTGACCGATGGTTGTACCTTCCGCGGCTGATGGTTGTACCCACCGCGGCTGATGGTTGGCAAACCCAGGCCCGCTGGCGGTGCGACGGGGGCGACTCCCGTATCGACCGCGGGAGCGGTTGCCCAAACGGCGTTTCAATGCGTCATGGCGTAAAACACGATGTTGATCCCCATGGGATAGGCTTTTTTCTCGGAGAATTCACGAAAGTACCAGGGGTCTTCCCCTTCCCGCTCCCAACCGTCTCCCAGGTCGGTGTTGTGGCAGATGACGACCATCATCCGCCCCTTGTCGTCGAAGATACCCTTGAAATGAGGAACGCGCGCGTCGGGCCGTTCCCAGGTAATTCCCGCGCTGCGACCGGCCAGCGCCTGGCCGATCGCCGGAATCTGCGGCTTCTCCGCGAGGTCGTACACGCAATGGAAAATGGGATGTTCCAGCGGCAATTCCAGCGGCTCGCGATCGGGAAACACTTCCTTGATCGCCGCGTAGAACGTCTCCCACTCCCATTCGCCCCAGAAGTCGTCCACCATCAAAAACCCGCCATTCAGCAAGTATTTCCGCAAGGCGAGGACTTCGTCCCGGCGGAGGGAAATGTGTCCCGGCTCGATGAGATAGATGAACGGATAGCGGAACAATTCGGGATCGGTCAGTTCCAGCACGATCGGCTGCGGATTGACCTTCAACGAGGTGAGTTGCTGCAACCGGAAGGAAAAATTCAGATCGCTATCGGGATAATCGGTCGCCCATTTGCTCCAGCGCTCGAACGAGTCGTACTTGATCCGCACGAACGTGAAGACATCGTCCTTGAAGTTCGGGTCGACCTCCCAATCGGGAACGCCGCGGCGGTCGGCGCTGGTGAGTGGTCCCACCGCGCGGCTTCTGTACCCGCGACCCGACTGGGCATGCGACGACAGGCCGATCGCCATGATCATCAGCAGGATGACCCCCGCGTGCCGCATGCTTTGCTCCCCTTCTTCACGACCAGCGCTGCTTCATCATGACCAGCGCTGCTTCATCAACAGCTCATCGTCAGTTTCATCATCAGTGATCATGTCACGTCATCATGCCCGCCAGTTCGCGCGGTCCCGGCGGTGCGCGCGGTCCCAGCCATGCGCGCGGACTTCGTAGGCCCCCTCAGAAACCCCTGGTTGGGCGGATATTCGGCTCTTCCGACACGATCTCCAACAGCAATTCCTGAGCCGCCCGATACCGCGGCGCCAACTCCAGTGCTTCCAAGACATACCGTTTCGCTTGCGGATCGCGGTCCCGGTGCAACAGCCGCGCGACCTGAAACAGCGTTTCCGCCCGATCATCGGGATCGAGTGCCAACAAAGCGCGCCAAGCCCGCACGGCGTCGTGCCGGCGATCAAGCTGGGTGGCGGCTTGCGCGGCGGCCCGCTGCACCGCGGGCAATAAGGGATTGACGGCCCGCAGCCGGTCCGCCGCGTCCGCCAGTCCTGCCCAGTCCTGCGCCTGGCGCTCCAGTTCCAGCAGGCGCAACAGGGCGGGCACAGCCGCGTCGGCACGCGCGACATAGTCCTTTAACACCCGCCGCTCCCCCTCGGCATCGTTCATTTCCCGATGCACGGCCGCCAGGAGTTCGTAGCCGCTGCCCCGGCCAGCGAACTCCGGCACGCCCGACACCAGTTTTTCCAGCAGTTGCCGGGCCTCTGGGAACTCCCGCCGCGCGAGATGGGCCTCGGCCAGGGCCGCCAGTCCGACCACGCTGTTGGGGTGGTCCCGCACCCAGTCCCGCAGCGGTTGCGGGTCGTCATCGGTCACCAAGGCCGACAGATCGTACTGCTCCCAATCCAGGTCGGGACCGAAGCGGCGGGCGAGTTCCTTGGCGTAGTCCTGGAACTCGGCGTCCAATTGACCCAGCGAGGCGTAACGGCGTTCGAGGGCCTCGTTGGCGGGCATGCCCGCCGCCAGATCGGAGAGGACTTCCAGCAGCGCCTCCAGCCCATGGCGTTCGATGAGAAACTCGACCACCAGCGATGCCTGGAAGTAGGCGAACTGCAAATGGGCCGGAGTTTCGGGCGCCAGAAACGCACCGCTCATTTCGGCGAGGGGGGTCAGGCGGCCCGAGAGGATCCACTGCCGGTAACGGGGCGACATCCGCTCTCCCCAGGCGGGGTTCGCCTGCCGTTCCTCGTAAACCGAAATCCCTTCACTGAGCCAGCGGGGCATGCGATTTCTGGTGCGTTGCAATGTGACCACATGGCAGAACTCGTGCCATAACACCGCTTGCCAGTTGGCGGGATGTTCCGCCTGGGAAGCCGGGCTGTTGGCCGTAATCACCTTCCCGAAGCACACCCCCAAATAACCGGAAGCGCCGGGCAACCCGAAGGTCCGCACGGCGAAGTCGTTGGGTTCGGGAAAGATTTCGACCGTCACCGTCTCGGTGAGGTCCAAGCGGTATTTGGCGCACAGCGTTTCCGCGGCCCGCGCGAGCAAGTGCAACACGTCGGCGCCGTAAATCTCCGCTTCGCGCGCCTCCATCCGCACGCGAAACACGCCGTGTTCCAGCGTGGTGAAGCGAGCCAACTTGTCCTTCAATTCCAGCAGGTTGAAGATTTGCACGTCGTAGCCGTCGGCCGCGTGCACCTCTTCCGCCAGCTTCCATGCCTCGGAGTCCTTGCCCAGCCGCAGCCAGTCTTGCACCAACTGCGTGCGAGCCGGCAGATAGTTCTCGGCCATTTGCAAGGCCCGCTGCTGATGGGCGGCCCCTTCCGCGAAGCGATACTTTTGCGAGAGTTTGCGTCCAATCAGATGGTCGACCCGCGGATTCGTCTTCCAGGTGGACAGGGCCTTGTCGCGGCAGGCTTGTTCCTCGTCGGCCTTGTTCTCCAGATGCGCCAGCAACGCGCGGTAGGCCCACACGTCGGGATGCAGGGGATGCACCGCCGCCGCCTGGTCGAGGAAGTCCCGAGCCGCGGCGTATTGCTCGGCATCGATGGCGTTTTCAGCCCGGAAGAGGAGCGACGGCACGTGTCGGGGATTGATCGCCAGGGCGGCGGCCACGGCGCCGGCGGCCCGCTGCGGATCGCTGTGTTCCAACGCCTTGGCCAATCCCAGTTGGAAATCCGGGTCGTCGGCGTCTTGCTGGATCGCGGCGCGGAAGATGTCGGCGGCCAGTTCAAAGTCTTGCTTGTCGAGGGCCAGTTGACCCGTGGCCAGGCGGGCTTCGCGGTGTTGGGGGTTTTGCTTGAGCGCGCGGTCGAAGAGCTGTTCGAGCACTTGTCGGGCGTCGGCGCCGGCATCGAGGGCCACCCGGCCCAGAGCGACCAGCGAATCGGGGTCGGTGTAGCGCCAGGCGGCCCGGGCGGCGGAATCCTGGATTTCCGTGAGCCAGACCACCACCTGCTCGTCTCGGCCGGTGGCCCGCGCCACGGGAATGCCGGCCTGCCGGAGACGGATGCTCCAGTTGTACCGTTGCAGTCCCGCTTGCAGCGTTTCCCACGCGCTTTCGTAACGACCGAGAGCCAATTCGGCTTCCGCTTTCAGGATGTACCAGTCTTCGCCGAAGGCCCGCCGGTCGATGGCGGCTGCCGCCGCTGTCGAACACTCCTCATACTTCCCCTGCCGCAGCAGTTTGGCCAAGGCGGCGAGATCGGAATCGGCGGCAAAGATCAGCGGGGAAAGAAGCCACAGCCACACCCCGGAAAACAGGACGCGGTGGTCGATTGTGCGGCGATGGGTCAGCCAGCCCCACATGATGCGTCCTCGCGGAACGGATTCACGGTTTCCACAAACATCGAAGAAACCGGTAGACGCCACATTCGAGTATAGCCCCGTCCGATAACTGCCGCCAAGAGATGGCGCTCCTCGATCGCACGGAACTCGGCTTCCCGCTGATCCCTGCGGCCGGTCCGCCCATGTCGGAGCGGATCACGGATCGGCCGCCGAGGTTGGGAAACCGCACCCTGGCCAATCAAGAGCGTGAAGATGCACTCCGCAAGTCAGCCGAGTCAACCGCGTCAACCGGGAAACACCGCACGCGTGAAGGGAAAACGCCCGTGGCGGCCGCCACGGGCGTTTCCTCGCATGATCTTCACATCGGCGGTCGGCCGGAAGCGCTTACTTCTTCTCGGCGAGTGCCGCCTGGGCGGCAGCCAGCCGCGCGATCGGCACGCGGAACGGCGAGCAACTCACATAATCCAAACCGGCCGCGTGGCAGAACATCACGCTCGCCGGGTCTCCGCCGTGCTCACCGCAGATTCCGATCTTCAAGTCCTGACGCTGACCGCGGCCCTTTTCGACGGCCAGCTTCATCAGCGAGCCGACACCGGCCTGATCGATCGTCTGAAACGGATCGTTCGGGACGATGTCGTTCTCCTTGTAGTAGTTGATGAATCCGCCGTAATCGTCGCGGCTCATGCCCAGCGTGGTTTGCGTGAGGTCGTTGGTGCCGAAGCTGAAAAACTCGGCCCCCGACGCAATTTGATCGGCGACGGCGCAGGCGCGGGGCACCTCGATCATCGTGCCGACGAGGTAATCGACCCGGCAACCTTGCTCGGCGAACACTTTTTCCGCCGTGTCGCGGATGATTTTCTCCTGGTTGCGGAACTCGGTGAGAAACCCGACCAGGGGAATCATCACTTCGGGATGCACGTCGATACCCGACTTTTGCACCTGGCAGGCCGCCTCGAAGATGGCCCGGGCCTGCATGGCCGTGATTTCGGGATACACGATACCCAGGCGGCAGCCCCGATGGCCCAACATGGGGTTGGCCTCGTGGAGTTCGTTCACGCGGCGGGCGATGAATTCCACCGGGACGCCAAGTTTCTCGGACAGCGCGCTTTGGGCCGCGTGATCGTGCGGGAGGAATTCGTGCAGCGGCGGGTCGAGCAGCCGGATCGTCACCGGCCGGCCATTCATGGCCTGGAACAAGCCGGCGAAGTCTTCGCGCTGGAAGGGCAACAGTTTGGCCAGCGCTTTTTCCCGCGCCGGCAAATCGCTGGCGAGGATCATCTCGCGGAACTCGTCGATGTGGCCGAAGAACATGTGCTCGGTGCGGCACAGTCCGATGCCTTCGGCGCCGAAGGCCACGGCCTCGGCGGCCTGCTTCGGTTCGTCGGCGTTGGTGCGGACCTTCAACTTGCGGTACTTGTCGACCCACGCCATCAGCTTGGCGTAACGCTGGTAGGTGGGAGATTCCTCCGGCCGGAGGGTCTTGGTGATCAACACCTGAATGACTTCGCTCGGCTTGGTTTCCACCTTGCCCTCGAACACCTCGCCGGTGAAGCCGTCGATACTCAGGTAATCCCCCTCCTTGAACGTCTTGCCGCCGACGGTGAGGGTCGACGCTTCATAGTCGATGTTCAGGTCCGAGGCCCCCACCACGCACACCTTGCCCATCTGCCGGCTGACCAGTGCCGCGTGAGAACTCGCCCCCCCGAAAGCCGTGAGGATCCCCTTCGCCACTTTCATGCCGCGGAGGTCTTCCGGCGTCGTTTCCCGGCGGACCAGAATCATTTCCGCGCGGGGATTGGCGAGGAAGCGGGACTCGGCGTCGGACGCATGGAACACGATCTGCCCGCTGGCGGCGCCGGGACCGGCATTGATCGCCTTGGTGAGCAGCCGTCCGGCCTGAACCGCCGCCTTTTTGCTCGCCTGATCGAACACCGGTTGCAGCAACTGGTTGAGATCGTCGGCGGGAATCCGCTTGGGGGAGAGGGCCTCGGCGTCGGTGATCTTGCCTTCATCGACGAGGTCGACGGCGATCCGCACGGCGGCAAAGCCGGTCCGCTTGGCGTTGCGGGTTTGCAGCATGTACACCTTGCCGCGTTCCACCGTGAACTCGATGTCCTGCACGTCCTTGTAATGATTTTCGAGGATCTGACCGATGCGGTTGAGTTCCTCGTAGGCTTTGGGCATGTCCTGGGCGAGGGTTTCCTCGATCCGCTTGGGCGTGCGGATGCCGGCCACCACGTCTTCGCCTTGCGCGTTGATGAGGTAGTCGCCGCAATAACCAGGGGTGCCCAGCGCGCCATCCCGCGTGAGGGCCACGCCCGTGGCGCAGTCATCCCCGAGATTGCCGAAGACCATCGCCTGCACATTGACGGCGGTGCCCCATTCGTGCGGGATGCCGTAGGTGCGGCGATACACGATGGCCCGGTCGTTCATCCAACTGCCGAACACGGCCCCGATCGCCCCCCACACCTGATCCTTGGGATCGTCCGGGAAGTCCTTGCCGGTTTTTTGCTTGATGGCCGCCTTGAATTCGGCCACCAGTTCCCGCAGGTGCTCGACCGACAATTCGTTGTCGTATTTGACGCCGGCCTTGTGCTTCTTCACCTCCAGCAGATGCTCGAAGGGGTCGATGTCGGTCTTTTTCTCGGGCTTCAGTCCGAGGACCACGTCGCCGTACATCTGCACGAAACGGCGGTAGCTGTCCCAGGCGAACCGTTCGTTGCCGCTGGCCTTCGCCAGCGCCTGCACGGTGACATCGTTCAGCCCGATGTTGAGCACGGTATCCATCATGCCGGGCATCGAGTCGCGGGCCCCGGAACGACAGGACACCAGCAGCGGGTTCACCGTGTCGCCGAACTTCTTCCCCATGGCCTGTTCCACCTTGGCCATGGCTTCATCGACCTGGGCCGCCAACTCGGGCGGATAGGAGCGATTGTGGGCGTAGTAATACGTGCAGACCTCGGTGGTGATGGTGAAGCCCGCCGGCACCGGCAGACCGATATTGGTCATTTCCGCGAGATTGGCCCCCTTGCCCCCCAGCAGGGCCCGCATCGAAGCGTCCCCTTCCGCTTTGCCGTTGCCGAAGAAATACACATACTTAGGAGCCATGGACCAGCTTTCCTGACGAAACGTTGCCGGGTCTTGCCACCCAGGCGATCTCAACTCGAGCCGACTCGACCGCCGCCGCGAAACACTTGTGCGCACTCCCAGCGCCCGAGCCGTGGCTCTTGGAATTGGCAGGACGGTAACGCACGTGTTCCCCACGGTCAAGCCTGCGCGCGATCGCATCGGCAACGGCTGAAATGGTCGATAGGTGGATGCCCGTTGTTCCCGCGGCGATCGTCCATGGTCCCGCGGCGATCGCCCATGGTCCCGCGGCGATCGCCCATGGTCCCGCGGCGGCTGCCCAAGGACGGTGCGCCGTTCAGCGGCCTGTCCTGTCGACAGGGGGGGGAACCACGAGGTCGGCCGACCTGCGGGAACGGGCGGCGGCGAGGAGTTCGCGGCGTTGGTGGCATCGCACCCGGCGCTTCGCCACAATTCGTGCGGAATGCGCGATCGCTCTGGTGAGCCGTGCGTTCGAGCCGTGCTTCTCTTGACTCCGCGAGGTGCTTCCATGGCGCGATCCAGACTTCTGGTCTGCGCGGCGATGCTCTTGGTTTCTCCCGCCGCACGACTGCTGTGTGCCGCCGCTCCCGATACGTCGCGCGGCGATCAACTGCTCGCCGAGTATTTCCACCGGGAGACGGCCCAACTGCGGGACGCGTGCCTGGCCGACATTCGCACCATCGATGATTGGCAAAGCCGCAAGGCCGAGTACCGGCGTCAACTGTTCGAAATGCTGGGGTTGGATCCTTTGCCCGAACGGACCGACTTGCAGGCGACGATCACGGGCCGGCTGGAACATCCCGAATTCACCGTGGAGAAGCTGCACTTTCAATCGCGCCCCGGTTTGTACGTCACCGGCAATCTGTACCTTCCCCGGCAGCGCGACGGTCGGCTGCCGGGCATGTTGTACGTCTGCGGTCACGGGCGGGTGGTTAAAGACGGTGTGAGTCTCGGCAACAAAACGCATTACCAACATCATGGGGCCTGGTTTGCCCGGCAGGGGTATGTCTGTCTGGTGATCGACACGTTGCAACTCGGGGAAATCGAAGGCGTGCACCACGGCACGTACCGCCACGATCGTTGGTGGTGGCTCAGCCGGGGCTACACGCCGGCCGGTGTCGAGGCCTGGAACTGCATCCGCGCTTTGGACTATTTGCAATCGCGGCCGGAAGTGGATGCAGAACGGTTGGGGGTGACGGGGCGCAGCGGCGGCGGCGCTTATAGCTGGTGGCTCTCCGCCCTCGATGACCGGATTCGCGCCGCCGTCCCCGTGGCCGGCATCACCGATCTGCAAAACCACGTGGTGGACGGTGCCGTCGAGGGCCACTGCGACTGCATGTACATGGTCAACACCTATCGCTGGGATTATCCGCAAGTGGCCGCCCTCAACTTTCCGCGGCCGCTGCTCATCAGCAACACCGATCGCGATCGCATCTTTCCGTTGGATGGCGTGTACCGCACCTATTTTCACGTGCGCCGGTTGTACGAACTGGGTCAAGCCGGCGAGCGCGTGGGATTGAACATCACGGCGGGCGGCCATGTGGACACCCAGGAACTGCAGATGCACGCCATCCGCTGGTTCGATCAGCATTTGCGAAATGAACCGCGAGTGATCGAGAAAGCCGCCGTGAAGTTCTTCCCCCCGGAAGAACTGAAAGTCTTCGCGGAGTTGCCGGCGGACCAGCTCAACACCGTCATCGACGAAACCTTCGTGCCCATGGCCGCCGTGCCGCCGCCTCCCGCGTCGCAGGCAGCCTGGCAGGCGCAGCGCGACGGCTGGTTGCGGTTTTTGCGCGAGCGGTCGTTCCGGGGCTGGCCGGCGGAAGGTCAACCGCTCGCTGTTCAGCCGGCGTTGTCGGTGGAGCACGACGGTCTGCTGCTGCGGGCCTACGACTTCCAAAGTCAGCCGGCGGTGCCGCTCCGCTTGTACGTGCTGCAACGGTCCGGCCTGGCCCGGCCGGAACTGATCGTGCTCCAGCCGTTGAGTCAACAGGACTGGACGAACTGGCTGGCTTCCTTGCCGCCGCGATTCGCCGAGGCGCTTGCCGCCGAACAAACCACCGTGGCTGGGAACGATGAACAGGGTGCGGACGGCGGCCAGGCCGCTCGCCGCGCGGACTTCGCCGCGCTCCCCGCCCTGCTGACGAAATTTCCATGGGGGATGGCCTACGTCGCCCCGCGCGGCGTGGGGCTGACGCGATGGACCGCCGATCCGAAAAAGCAGGTGCAAATTCGGCGTCGGTTTTATCTGCTGGGCCAAACCTGGGAGGGGATGCAAATCTGGGACATTCGCCGGGCGATGCAGGTCGTGCGCGGGCTGGACGGCATGCAGGATGTGCCCCTGTGGCTCCAGGCGGAAGGAGATCTGGCCGTCCTGTCGGTGTATGCGTCGCTGTTCGAACCGCCGGTGAAGCGGCTGGACCTGTACCATCCGCCGACGTCGCACCGTGCCGGTCCCGCGGTGCTCAACGTGCTGCGGGCGTTGGACGTTCCCCAGGCCGTGGCGCTGGCCGCCGAACGAAGTCAGGTGGTGCTGTACGGCGTGGATGCGGCCGACTGGCGCTATGTGACGGATACCGCCCAAGCACTGGGCTGGCCGCAGCAGCAGATGCGGTTTCGCGAGCTGCCCGCGAAGACACCATGAGGGAGTCATAGCGGACCCCCTTAGCGAACCCCGATGCAGCCCCCCCCGCCGACCCCTTGACAGACCCCGCGGCAGACTCTGGGGGAGAATTGGCGGCGGACGGCGCGGCATGCCCCGTGGCGGCGCCCGTTCAACCGTCGCAGCCTCCAGGAAACTTGCGACATTCCGTTTCAAGCTGAGCGACCGGCGGCGAGACGAGGGGCATTCTTCCAGGTATGTTTGGGCAGTCCCTGTTTGCGTTCGTACCAGGAGCCGACGACTCATGAGCGATTCGTTCGACGATGCCCGCCGCTATTTTGAAACGGCCGCCAACCTGCTGGGCCTGTCGGCCAACATGCGCACCTTGCTGTTGACCCCGCGCCGGGAGATGAAAGTGCAGGTGGCCATCGAGCGCGATAACGGCGAAATCACCACGTTCATCGGCTATCGCATCCAGCACGACAACGCCCGCGGTCCCATGAAAGGAGGGCTCCGCTATCATCCCGCGGTGGATGAACGGGAAGTCCTCACCCTGGCCTCCCTGATGACCTGGAAAACCGCCGTGGTGAATTTGCCCTACGGAGGGGCCAAGGGGGGAATTGCCGTCGATCCCAAAACACTCAGCCGTGGCGAACTGGAGCGCGTGACCCGCAAATTCGTGGACGAAATCCACGACATGGTCGGCCCCGACAAGGACATTCCCGCCCCCGACATGGGCACCAACGCCCAGGTGATGGCGTGGTTCGCCAATCAATACGAAAAGTTCTACGGCCACCGGCCGGCGTGCGTCACCGGAAAACCCGTGGAACTCCACGGCTCGGAAGGCCGGGAAGAAGCCACGGGACGGGGCGTCGTCACCATCACCGAGGCCCTGATGAAGAAACAGAAGCGGACGCTCGCCGGCACCACCGTCGCGTTGCAAGGCTTCGGCAACGTGGGCAGCTTCGCCGCCCGCTTTTTGTACGAAAAAGGGGCCAAGGTGCTCGGCGTGACCGACCACATGGGAGGCACCTGGAACCCCGAGGGGCTGGAGATCCCCGCCTTGCTGGAATACGCCCATACCCACGGGCATGTGGGCGGGTTTCCGGGCGGCGAGGAGCTGACCAACGAAGAATTGCTCGCCGCCGACGTCGACGTGCTGATTCCCGCCGCCATCGGCGGCGTCCTGTCCGCAGACAACGTCGCCCATGTGCGGGCCAGATACATCGTGGAAGCGGCCAATAACCCCACCCGCCCCGAGGCCGACCTCGTCTTGCAGAAACGGGGAGTGATGATCGTGCCCGACATTCTGGCCAATGCCGGCGGGGTGACCGTGAGCTACTTCGAGTGGGTCCAGAACCTGCAACACTTCAAGTGGGACCTGTCGCGCGTGCGGACGGAACTCGATCGGGTAATGGTCGACAGCTTCGACCGGGTGTGGTCGATCGCCGAGGAGAAAAAAATCCCCCTCCGCACGGCGGCATATGTGCTGGGCATCGGCCGCGTGGGACGGGCCACCACGCTCGGCGGCATTTGAGCAGGCACGTTTCCGCCGACAACCTTCCGCCGCCCCACCACCCGGGCGACGGTCCACCATCCGGGCGACGGTCCACCACCCGGGCGACGGTCCACCACCCGGGCCGCGGTTGCTGTGCGGTCGGTGGTCTTCAGGCGGTCGGCGGTCAGGCCGCCGGCCTCCCCGTCCGTGCATCGTAGGTGGGGACTGCCGGCGGGCTTGTGCCCGGGCCTGTGCCGGTTTACTCCACGACCTTCGGCGGAATCCGCATCGCGTAGAAGGAACGCCAGACGAAGGTCAACGCCACCAGCAACATCACGAAGCCGATGAACCCCGTGTAATCGAAGCCGGTCCCCGCGAGAGCGGCTTGCTTGATCTTGACGGCGATTTCCACGGCGAGCAGGCCGAACAGGGTCGAGAACTTGATGATGGGGTTCAGCGACACCGAGGTGGTGTCCTTGAAGGGATCGCCCACGGTATCGCCCACCACGGTCGCCGCGTGCAGCGGCGTCCCTTTCTCCTTCAAATCCACCTCGACCAGCTTCTTGGCGTTGTCCCAGGCGCCGCCGGCGTTGGCCATGTAGATGGCCTGATACAGGCCGAAGATGGCGATCGACACCAGGTAGGCCACGAAAAAGTTGGGGTCGAAAAAGGCGAACGCCAGCGTGATGGTCATCAGCGCGATGAAGATGTTCCACATGCCGCTCTGGGCGTATTCGGTGCAGATCCGCACGACGGTTTTGGAATCTTCGATGTCGGCGGCCTTCTTGCTGAGGTCCATGTTCTTGCGGATGTATTCCACGGCCCGGTAGGCACCGGTGGTCACCGCCTGCATCGAGGCGCCGGAGAACCAGAAGATCACCGCGCCGCCGCACAAAAAGCCCAACAGCACCGGCGCGTCGGTGAGGCTCAGGTGCAGCATGCCGTGCTCGCCCAGCAGCAGAATGATCGAAAAGATCATCGTCGTGGCGCCCACCACGGCGGTGCCGATCAGCACCGGTTTCGCCGTGGCCTTGAAGGTATTGCCGGCGGAATCGTTGGCTTCCAGATAATGCTTGCCGCGCTCGAAATCCGGATCGAAGCCGAAATCCCGCTGGATTTCCTGGCGAATGCCTGCGATGTGTTCGGTTTGGGCCAGCTCGAAGATGGATTGCGCGTTATCGGTCACCGGGCCGTAACTGTCGACGGCGATGTTCACCGGTCCCATGCACAAGAAGCCGAAGGCCACCAGGCCGAAGGCGAAGATCGATCCCACCCCCACCGTTTTGCCAGGCTCCAACTCCACGTGCATCACCGTGTCCAACCCCTGCAAGCTGACGAAAAAGGCCCCGGCCATCAACCCCGCGATGAGCATGCCCTTCCAGAAAGCGCTGAAGTTGCCCGCCACGATGCCCGACAAAATCGTCAGCGAGGATCCCCCTTCGCGGGATGCCGTCACGATTTCATTGACGTGCTTGGAGTGCGAACTCGTGAACACCTTGGTGAACTCGGGGATCAGCACCGCCGCCAGCGTGCCGCAACTGATGATCGTCGCCAATTGCCACCACAAATGGGGCAAGGGCTGCGGGGTGGACGAGTCGCCGAGCGGCACGCTCAGGTCGCCGATCAGCAGCCAGCTCATGAAAAACGAGGTGCTGATGCACAGCACGGAGGCGATCCAGATCAGCCGGGTGAGGGGCTGCTCGAAATCGAAGTCCTTGAGGCCCCGGTATTTGTTCTCCGAGATCTTCTGGTTGACGAAGTAGGACACGCCCGACATGAAGTCCATCAGGAACCGCATGGCGAAAATCCACACGATCAGCTTGGCCTGAATGTCGATGTTGGGCACGGCGAGGGTGATGAAAATGATCAGCGCCACGCCGGTCACGCCGTAGGTCTCGAAACCGTCGGCCGTGGGACCGACCGAATCGCCGGCATTGTCGCCCGTGCAGTCGGCGATCACGCCCGGATTGCGCGGATCGTCCTCCTTCACGTTGAACACGATCTTCATCAAGTCGGACCCGATGTCCGCGATCTTGGTGAAGATGCCCCCCGCGATCCGCAGCGCCGAGGCCCCCAGCGATTCACCGATGGCGAACCCCAAAAAGCAATAGCCCACGATGTCCCGCGGCAGGAACAGCAGGATGATCACCATCATGATCAACTCGAGCGAGATCAGGAACAGCCCCACCGACATGCCGGCCCGCAACGGAATGTTCACCACATCCCACGGCTCGCCCCGCAACGAGGCGAACGCCGTGCGGGCATTGGCATACGTGTTGATGCGGATCCCGTACCACGCCACCGAATACGACCCCGCCATGCCCACAATCGCGAACAACAACACCAGCAGCAGCGTGGGCACCGATTCTCCTTGCAGGATCACGAAGTAATAGCCCATCGCCACGGCAATGATGGCGAACAGCATCAACAGAAACTTGCCCTGCTGAATCAGGTAGGTTTTGCAGGTCTGATAGATGATGTCGGCGACGTTCAACATCGACTCATGCGCCGGCAGCTTGGCCACCTGACTCCGCAAATACAGACTGATGCCCAGCGTGCCGGCGATCACGAACGATCCCCAAAACAGCAGGTTCCACGCCGAGACGGCGCCATTGAAGAACGTCCCCTTGTGCAGATCGGGAATGGCCAGGTCGGCTTCGCTGGCGTATCCCGACGATGCCGACAGCAACCCCCACGCCAGGCTGCCAGCCAACACGAACCACAGTCGGCGACGGTCATTGAGGAGCGACGTCACAATCAAGTCTCCGAGGTGCGAAACAGGCCACACAGAACTTCCAGCAGCGTACCATCGTTCGGCTTCCGACGCGCCGCAGCCATCCGCCTGGCCGCGGTGGGCGTGCTCCCTACTCCATCCGCTCGGCTCCGGCAGGCGAACGGTCGGCGTCAGCGGAGGTCCCCAGGCGCCACCATGCCGCCACGGCGGCATGCAGTTGACGGGCGAATCCGTTCGTCACGTGCCAGACCTCCAGGACCAGACAGCCATCGGTCGATCAGTGCGACCCGGGTAGTATCGAGGCCACCAGTGATAACCGCTTTGCCGCCGTTTGCAAAGCAAGCGGGGGTCTTTTCGCCCCTGGCAGGCCGTTTCAATCCCCCCCTTCGCCGAGACCGCGGCCGAAAGCGGCTGGCCGCGCAATCGCCGCCGGCGGCCACCGACTTCCGTGCGGAACGCGCGCTGCGCCGGCCCCTCGGCCATTTTTCAGCCAGACCGCTCCATACCCCGGCCCGCTCGCTCAGATACCCACAAGGTGGCGCCGCGGAATGACCAGCGGTGTCAATGAGAATACCGGGCGTAGGTACGGGACGGGGGAATGAGAGGGCGGTCCCGGTTTATTACTTGTACAACAGGGTTTCCGGCCGCGGCAACTCGTCGAGGGAACCCAATCCGAACAGGGACAAGAACCGCGGCGTGGTGACGTACAGCGGCGTCTTGGGGTCGCTCGTCTCCCGTTGCACGGCGAGCAAATCGCGGCGGAGCAGTTGCCGCAGCGTAGGTCCGGCGTGCGGCTTGCCCAGTTCGGCCAGACCCGCTTCCGAAACAGGTTGATGATAGGCCACCGCCGCCAGCACCTCGAGCGCTTCCTGCGACAGCCGCACTTCGCGCGGTCCCAGTCCAAACACCTTATGCCGCAGCCGCTCGTATTCCTCCTTGAGCACCAATCGATATCCCCCTTCCCCCAGCCGTACCTCATAGGGACGACCTTCGGTGCGGTAACGGCGGTTGAGCGCGTCGATGGTCTCCTCGACGAATTGGGCCGTGTAATCCCCTTTCAGCAGGGCGGCCAATCGACCTGCCGTCAACGCCGTCCCCCCAACAAACAAGCACGCCTCGATCACCTGCGCCGCCGACAACGGCGGATTTTCCTCTGGTGCACTTGCCGGAGTTTCTGCACTTGGCGGAGTTTCGTTCCTGGCCGCTGTGCCCGCCGAAACAGCCGCGGCAGCCGCGCCCAGCGAGGCTTCCCCCGCCGTGGCGAGGATCTCCGAATCCACCGCGTCCAACGCCGCCAAGGCGCGCTGATAAGCGGCGTCGAGTTCCTCGACCGACCACGTCTCCGCGTCGGTGAGCGAACCAGCAGCGGCGTCAGCAGGCAGTTCGGCAGACATCTCCGCACCATCACCCTGGGGACTTCGAGCCGGCGAAACATAGATCGCTTCCTTCCCGGCGGTCAAGAGAGAGCTATCGACCGCCGTGACCGCGTGACCGCCGCGACCGCCCGACCGGACCATCAGAGAACCAGACCACCAGACGACCAGATGACCGGACCACCTGACGACCAGACGACGCAGCCGACCAAACCACCAGACGACCGCCCGATCAGACGACCGCCACAATGGCGGCGACCCTGCCGCCGAGTTCATCCGCCGTGGTCGGGCGTACGGCGGCACCGCGGACATGCCGTCGGTGGCGGGCGGTCGCCACAACATCGCGGGACGAGCTTCGACACGGCTACAATGACCTTCACCGCGCCATGCCCCCCGAAGGCCGCACGACCCATGTTGAGCAGCCCGGCTGCGACAAACGGTCAATCAACGAACTCGTACTGGCCGAGTCCCCCGGACTATCTCGAGGCCGTGCAGTCGCCAAGCCGGTGCTTCGCCGATACCGAATTATCCCGTGCGGAGGTCGTGGAGGATGCCTTGGGGCTGCCGCAGGTGTGTTCCGGCAATTTCGCCTGCGTGTTCCACCTGCAAGCGCCGCGGGAGCAGCGCGCCTGGGCCGTGAAATGTTTTACCCGCCAGGTGCCCGGATTGCGGGAGCGCTACGACCGCATCAGCCAGCATCTCAAGAACGCCGCCCTGCCCTATACGATTGGGTTTGAATATCTCCCGCGCGGCATCCTGGTGCGGGGAGAATGGTTTCCGGTCGTGAAAATGGACTGGGTCACCGGCGACGCGCTGCACCAGGCCGTGAGCCTTCATCTGGACGAGCCGCGGTTTTTGAAGGATCTGTATCGGCGATGGCTGAAGGTGGAGCCACTCTTGCGGAACCGCCAGACGGCCCACGGGGATTTGCAGCACGGCAACATCTTGCTGGTTCGAGAAGCCGCCAGAAAAGACGAACGGTTGCGATTGATTGACTACGATGGCTTATGGGCGCCAGACCTGGCAGACTTCCCCCCCGCGGAAGCCGGCCACCCCGACTATCAACATCCGGATCGCGCCCGGCTGCAAATCTTCAGCGAGGAAGTGGATCGCTTTCCGCATTTGGTGATCGCCGCGGCGATTCGCTGTTTGAGCCATCAACTGGGACGCACCCTCTGGGACCGCTTCTCGAATGGTGACAACCTGTTGTTCACGGAGAAGGATTTCACCGCCCCACACGCCTCCCAACTGCTCTTGACTCTGTGGCACTCTGGTGACGCGCATCTGCGCGCGTGGGCCGGACGGATTGTGCTCGCGGCCCATTACCCGTTGATGTCCACTCCCCCGCTCGAAGCGCTGTTGGCGGGGCACGAGCTGAAGCCGCTGAGCGCTGCCGAGGCCGGTCGCGTGCGGGAATTGCTGCGAGAGCCGATTCCCCTTCGCCGCGGCAGCAAGACGCACCCCCGGCATGCGGCCGACGACCTGCTGGAGCGGGCCTTTACCTATGTCGATTACGCGCAGCGCCACCGCCATGAAGTCGTCCGCGACGAAGCATTGAGGTTGGCCCGACGCGCCGGACCAGCCGCCTACCGGCGATTTCTGGTCGAAACCCTGCGACGGTTTCCGTTGGCTTCCCAGTGGCGCGTAGCGCACGCCCAGGTCGTGGCGGACTATCGAGCCACAGCCTGTCCAGTCTGCTTTGAAATTCTCGGCGCGTGGGAGTCGACCGAGGCCGTCGACGAGCGCCGCTTTTGCTCGCCGGTCCTGGACATTCATCCCATCGGTCAATGGGGACTTTGGGAGGGCTATGAAATCGCGAGCCGGCACGGCGCGTGGGATGGATCGCAACCCGGACGGTGGCTCACCCGACGGTGCGTCTTCCTGGTGGCGTGCCTCATCGGCGGACCGTTCTTGGTGGCCAAGTCGCTGGGAGTGCTCGAGTTTCCTGATGATTGGCTCGGGGCGCAATTGCTGATGGCCATCGTCGTCCTCGTCATACTCACGCTGCCGTGGCTGTTCGAGCCGCGTTTTCGCTCCGTCGAAGAAATGGCCCGGCATCTCGCCGAGACGGTACTGCGGACCGCCCCGCCGTCCCGCGAGTCCGCTGCCTTTGTCGGCGGGTTGTGCCAGGGCTTTGTGGCTCGCGGCGGGGCCGGTCTGGACCCCGCATGGCTCGAGAAGCTGCTCCAATGGCTTGCCGCTCCGGGACTGGCTCCGTGGAGCTGGGATTGCTTGATTCCCGCCCTGAACGGCCTGCAGCAAGCCTGGAAGATGCGGCAGCTCGCGCCGCACGCGGTGCTGCCCTTCCTGTCGAAGCTCCAGACGCAAACCCTTCAAGGCCAACTGCCCATCTCCTTCCTTGAAGGCGTCTGCAAGGAGGCGCAACTTCTGGAACAGTTATCGCCCGTGGAACTCGTCGTCTTATGCTGGAGGTTCTGTGCCAACGCTCATGACCAGGGCTGGACGGTCGCCGATGTGCAGTACCTCCGCGAGCAATCCGAATACTTCGCGGACCTGTTGCGAGCCGGCGGATTCGACACGCCCCGCGCCGTCGGCATGACCTGGGCCGCGTTGCGGATGGAGTCGCACCTGCTGGTCCACTGTCCCGTCGCGGCGCGGAACGATCAGCATGGACAGCCAGGACAGGCGGAACAATCAGGGGAGTCCGGACAGGCCAGTGAATCCGCCGCCGATGCCGCCGTGTTCGCTAAGGATCTCGGGTTGCTCCTGACCACGCCGCAGGACAACATCTGGGTCAATCGCGAGGGAGTCGTGGTCAAGGGGCAGCTTTGTCGGTTGACGGATACCTATCAAGCGACCCCCGTTAAGCAGTTTGTGCAGACCGGCTGGGCGAATGAAAGTCATGACAGCGAGCCGGAAGGAAATTCGATAAACAATTTCCCCGTGGGATATGAGAGACTGGTCGGCTATCACCTGGCGAGTGAACAATGTGCCGTCGTGGTGTCTCCCGACGAGTTGAGCGCCTTTCAGGTTGCCATGAACATTTACGGGGTGCATCTGATGGACGCAACTTATGAGGCGATGGGCCAGCACGCCACCGGGAAAGCCGCCGCGCTATTCAGGCGGTGGTCGGCGGAATGCCCCCGCTGCGGCCAGCGACTGCTGCCCGTCTTGGGAAGTTTCGGGCGGCAGTGGATGGAAGCGTGAAGCCGCAGGGGCGGCGCGTTCGGGCCGGCGAAATCTCCCGACCATTGCGCCCCGGTTTCCGTGGGGTCGCCGCATGCGCGGCATTCGCGAGGCGTCGGGAGCGCGCTCGGTCGCCGACCCACCCGCATGCCGCGGGAAATCGAATTCACCGCAGAGTGAGCGGCGCGAATTCCCTACCTGGTGCAGCCCGCCAGTTCACCGCAGGGTGAGCCGCACCAGCTTTTTTTTGCCGGCTTTCAGCAGCAGCCCGTCGGTGACGGGGATGAACTGATCATGCGTGGCGATGGGCTGCAAGTTGTCGCCGACGTAGGCGCCTCCGCCGCCAATCAGCCGCCGCGCTTCGCTGGTGGACGGAGCCAGCCCCGCCAGCTTGAGCAACGTCGCAGCCGGCAGGCCGCCGTTTTGCAACTGGTTGCGCGGCACGGCGACGGTGGGGATGTCGGCGGGAAGTTCACCGCCGCCGATTTCTCGTTGCCAGCGTTCGGCCGCCGCCTGCGCCTCGGCTTCGCCGTGATACTGGCCGATCACGGTTTGCGCCAGCCGCAGCTTGGCTTGTTTGGGATGACCGGCGAGGAGCGCGTCCACCTGTGCCGGGGGCACATCGGTCAACAGGTCGAAGTACATGCGCATCACGACATCGGGCAACTGCATGAACTTTTTCATCATTTCATAAGGAGCTTCGCTGATGCCGATATAATTCCCCAGGCTTTTGCCCATCCGCCGCGCGCCGTCCAAACCGACCAGGATGGGAGACATCACCCCCAATTGCTGGGGCAGCGCTCCCCCGGGGAGGCGGCGGGCGCGCACGGTTTCGGGCATCCACTGCTGGGCGAGTTCGCACACGGCCGGCTCGCGCTGGAGGTCGCGGGCCAGCATGAAGCTGTAAAGCTGCTCGGTGCCCCCTAGCTCGATGTCCGCGCCGATCACCACCGAGTCGAAGGCCTGCATCACGGGATACAGGCATTCATGCAGAAAGATGGGCGACTGGGCCGCGTAGCGGGTGGCGAAATCTTCTCGGGCCAGGAGCTGGGCCACGGTCACCTGGCCGCACAGCCGCAACAGTTCGCCGAACGACATCCGCAAAAACCAATCGCCGTTGCGATGGATTTCGGCCCGGGCGAGGTCCACGACCTTGCCCACCTGTTGCAGGTAGTCGCGGGCGTTGGCTTCGACTTCCGCCGCGGACAACCGCTTGCTGCGGGCCTGGTCGCGGCCGCTGGGATCCCCGACCAGCGCCGTGGCGTTGCCGATGATGATCACCGCCTGATGACCCAGTTCCTGGAACTGCCGCAGCTTGCGCAACGGGACGGTATGGCCGAGGTGGACATCAATCCCGGTGGGGTCGATGCCGTATTTCACGCGCAGCGGCTGGCCGGTTTGCCGGCTGGATTCCAGCTTTGCCGCCAATTCGTCTTCGGGAACGATCTTTTCGACGCCGCGGCGGATGACGGCGAGTTGTTCGTCGACGGGGGGGAAAGCCGGCATGGAGACCAGGAGTTTTGGGGGTTTCTCGGGCAGTAGGAGACCGTGCCGCCTGTGCCGCCAAGCAGCATGGCGTGGCACACCACCCGCAGAGCCTGCGGTTTTTCGCGGCGGGGGTCAAGGGTGTGGTCACGCGGCCCGCCGGGTGATCGACGGCGTGCATCTTGCCGAGGCGGGGATTTCGGGTGCGGACGTGTGGGCACGAAAGGCAGGCGGCGGTGATTGGCCGCGCTCGTGTCCACGCGTTAACATAAGGGACCGACAGGGGGTGGTCATCATGCTGGTCGTCGATTTGCGGCAAGTTGTGCGTTGGTGGTGTTGGTGCCTGGTCTGGGGCGGGGTCGCCCCGTTGCTGGCGGCGGAGATTCGGACCATCGCCGGGAACGGCTCTAACCGGCTGAGCGGCGACGGCGGTCCGGCCTTGCAAGCCGGCGCGGTGGAGCCGTTCGGCTTGGACGTCGGTCCCGACGGCGCGTTGTATTGGGCCGAGTTCGGCAGCCATGTCATTCGTCGCATGGATCTGGCGACACAGATCGTTTCGACGTATGCCGGCGTGCCCCATCAGCCGGGATACAAGGATGGTCCCGCGCTGGAGGCCCAGTTCCATCAGCCGCATGAGATTCGCTTCGATCCCCACGGAAATCTCTACATTTCCGACATGAGCACCCACACCATTCGCCGCATCTTGTGGAAAACGAAGGAAGTGACCACGGTGGCCGGCACGGGAAAGGCCGGGTTCAGCGGCGACGGCGGACCAGCCACTCAGGCCGAACTGTCGCAGCCGATTTCCGTGGTGCTCGATCGAGACGCCGGCTTCCTGATTTGCGATATCCGCAACCACCGCATTCGGGCCGTCGACGCCCACGGCATGATCCACACGGTCGTGGGCACGGGCGAGAAGAAACCAACGCCCGACGCCTCTCCCGCGGCGGGTACGCCCCTCAACGGGCCGCGAACTCTTGCCGTGGAGGCCAACGGCAACGTGATCATCGTGCTGCGCGAAGGAAACGCGGTCTACCGTTGGAACCGGCAAACCAACACGCTGCATCATCTGGCCGGAACGGGTCAAGCGGGGTACGCGGGAGACGGCGGCCAGGCCCGGGACGCCCGGCTGAACGGTCCCAAGGGGGTGGCGGTCGGTCCCGATGGCGACATCTACCTCGCCGACACCGAAAACCACGTCATCCGCGTGCTCCACCTGCAAACCGGTCGGATTGAGACGGTCGTGGGAGACGGCACCAAGGGAGACGGCCCGGATGGCGATCCGAAAACCTGTCGGCTCAATCGGCCGCACGGGGTCTTTTTCGACGCCGCCGGCAGTTTGTATATCGGCGACAGTGCGAATCATAAAGTCCGCAAGGTGACGTGGTAGCAAGGTGAGCAGCAAGGTGCCGTGGTTTCCAGCGGCTATCCAGCAGCCAGGCGCCGCGGCAAGCCGCGCGCGTGCGACGCGCTCCTCGATCCTCGAATTGCCAGCAGGGTGCAACATGATCAGTGGACAGCTTTGGCAGACCCTCACGCGGCGCGTGGCAACGGTGCTGAGTCTGATCGGTCTGATTGCCGCCGTCGTGCCTTCCGTGTTCGCGGACGGACCAACCTTCCACCGGGTGCAGCTCGACCCCGTCTTCCGCTCGGAAGGAGTGGCCGTGGGCGACTTCAATCGGGATGGTCTGTCCGACATCGCGGCGGGAGACGTGTGGTATGCCGCGCCGCATTGGGAGCGGCACGAGTTTCGCCCCATGCTCGATCGGGCCGGCAAACCGACCGACAAGTACGACGGCAATACCGGCTACAGCAACTGTTTCGCGAGCTGGGTGTACGATGTGAATCGCGACGGGTGGGACGACATTCTGGTGGTGGGATTCCCGGGCGCCCCCTGTTACTGGTACGAAAACCCGCAGAACCAGCCGGGCCATTGGAAGCAGTACGAGATCTGGCACAGTGCCTGCAATGAAACACCGCTGTTTACCGATCTGACGGGCGACGGCGTGCCGGAGTTGGTCCTGGGGTCGCAACCCGAGCGGCAGCTCGGTTTTCTCACGGTCCCGCCCCCCGACCGCTGCCGCGAAAAATGGTCCTTCCATGCCATCAGCGAGGCGGGCGACCCGAGGCAGAACGGTACCTTCATGTACTACCACGGCTTGGGGGTGGGGGATGTAAACGGAGATGGCCGGCTGGATGTGATGATTCCCCACGGATGGCACGAAGCCCCCGTGAATCGCATGGAAGGTTTGTGGCGGTTCCATCCGTGGTCGCTGTCCAAGCACAACCAGGGGAATCCGTTGCCCGCCGCCAATCTGTACGCCATCGACCTCGACCTCGACGGCGATCACGATATCGTGATGAGTTCCGCCCATCATTACGGCGTGTGGTGGTTCGAGAATCCCGGCGGCGACTACACCGGCGTGTTCCGCTACCACCTGATCGACGAGTCGTTCTCGCAGTCGCATGCGCTGTGGCTGGGAGATCTCGCCGGCGATGGCATCCCCACCATCGTGACCGGAAAGCGGTACTACGCCCACAACGGCAAGGGAGACCCCGGCGAGGACGAACCCGTGGTGATGGTCGCCTACCGCATCTTGCGCGAACCCGGTCGGCCCCCGCGCTTCGAGCGGCAGGAAATCGCGGCGGGGCGCGATACGGGCGTTGGCACGCAGTTCCAGGTGACCGACGTCGATCGCGATGGCCGGCTCGATCTCGTCCTTTCCAACAAGAAAGGGGTCAACCTGCTGTTGCAGCGCTAGCGCCGCTGGGCGGCAGTGGCGGGCTGGAACAGCCGCGGACCTCGAGATCACGGAACCATGCGTCTCCCGCGCTGCATCGGACTGATGGTGGTCGTGTGGACCGGCGCGTGGTCCCTGGGTTGGGGAGCGCCGCCGCGGGTCACGGGCGTCAAGCCGGTCCCGCGGGCGATCCTCAAACTCGATTGGGAGTATGTGGCGCCGCTCACGGGGGACGCGGCCGTCATCCATAAGGGCGTGGTGGTCGATGTCACGCTGCTGAACGGCAAGCGCTATGCAGGGCTGGAAGTGGCCGACATTCAGCCGGCCAAGGGAGAACACACCTTCCGCGGCCTGTCGTTCGTGCCGGCGAAAGACAAACCGTCACGCTTGCAGCCCAGTGCCTTGTATCAGATCCGCGTGGCGGAGCGCGTCTTCGACGTGGTGGTCGAACCGTCGACCAAGGCCTACCTGCTGCTCGATCTCACCAAACGGAGCGAACGGGCGGAGGCGCGGTTGACCGCGCGGGGGCACCGCGTGTGGTCCGAACCGACCCCCGCGGAAACCGCCGCCGCCTTGCAGCGCTTCGAAGAATTGTACGCGCGGGCACAGGCCGCCTTCCCCAACAGCAAATTCTCCCGCACGGAAACACGGTACTTCCTGTTTTACACCGATCTGCCGGCCCAGCAGGTGTCGGGCTACATCGCCAATCTCGACGCGATGTACGACCAGTTGTGCACGTTGTTCGGCATTCCGCCGGGCACCAACATCTGGGTGGGCAAGTGCCCGATTTTCGCCTTTCTCGAACGGTCCGCCTTTGTCCGCTTCGAGGCCGAATTCCTGCAACATCAGCCCGCCGAAGACGTGGCCGGCTTGAATCATCAGGACAGCCGCGGACACGTCATCACCACCTGCGTGCGGGGCAGCGATCCCGTGTTCTTCGCGGTGGTGCTGGTGCACGAAACGGCCCACGGCTTTGTGCATCGGCTGCGGTCCACCGGCCGGATGCCCCCCTGGATGAACGAAGGGCTGGCCGATTGGGTGGCCCAGGTGGTGGTGCCGCAAAGCGACCACGTGGCCAACCGGCTGGCGGAAGCGCTTCCGCGGCTGCGCGGCACGGGCAGCCTGGGGGGCGATTTTCTCGATGACGAGGGGCGCATCGAACGCTGGCAGTATGGTGTCGCCGCGTCCCTCACGCAGTTCTTGCTGACCACCGACGCCAACGCGTATCGAGGATTGATCACCGGCATCAAGGAAGGGCATCCGTGGCGGGAAGCCCTGGAGCTGACCTACGGCGTTACCGCGGAAGAACTGGTGGCGGCGTATGGTCGCGCGATCGGCATACCGGGGCTGCGGCCCTGAGCGGCGTGCGCCACGGTCGGAAGGCGGCGCTCGGACGGCCGCGCTCGGACGGCGGCGACGGCCTGCCGCACCTAAAAGCGGCGGCGGGAACGGCACAGGGCGTGGGGTGGCGACGGCGTCTGAAGACCACGGCATGACCGCGCATGGTTGTGGTATCACCGCGGCATGGCTGTGGTCTTACTGTGATGTTACCGCGGCGGCGACTTGAGGATGGCCATGGTCGGTGGAGCGCCAAATCGGACCGACTGCACGAACTCGAGATCCCGTTGCCCCAGTTTTTCGACGGCGTCGCTATCCACGGCGAACATCAAGGAGACCTGTTTACCCGACGGATCGGCCAGCAGGTAATAGATCCAAGTGAGCTTCCGGTCGCCGACCAGCCCCTGCGCCACGGCCCGTTGCAGATGGCGGCGGTCGCCCGTGGGCAAGATTTCCGTGGGCTTGAGTTGGACCAGCCGCGTTCCCAGCGAGCGGCGGATATCGTCTTCGAAGACGGCGGCGGTGGTGTGTTCTCCCGGTTTGGCCGAGGGGATGGGGGACAGATTGCACTGGGCCACGAACAACCCCTGATCGAGCAGCCGAAAGATGGCCACCTGTTCGGTCTGCTTGAACAAGTGCCAGTCGCGCGAGTGGAGTAAACCGATGTTCCAGGGCGACTCGAACCGCAGCAGCCGCGCGGCCTCCGGCGGGGGCTGAATCGCGGCGTCGATCACCGGCTGCAAGCTGACACGGCCGGCCACTTTGGCCGGCTTGCGCAGGACGCGCAGTCCGGCGGCGACATCCAGCCCCACGCTCACCACGCCAATTCCCCGTTTCTCGCTTTGCCGCATCTCCACGCCGGTGATCGCCTTCACCTGGAGATCGTATTCGTAGGACCCCTGGAAGGTGACTTCGGACGGGGCCCCCAGCACGGCCCCCGTTGCCGAGCCGCTGAACGTCACCTTCGCGAGCTGGTCCTGCACGTTGACCAGCTTGCATTTCACGTCGGCCTTGGTGACGGCGTCGAGCCGCGCGAGAAACTGTCCCACCCACGCGGGGGGCGACCATTCGTCGCCGACGGCGACTTCCTCTTTGGGGAGCAAGGCTAAAAAGCCCAAGCTGTCGCAGGGTGGCGAGAGGAGTTCCAATTCCTCCGCCGAGAGCAGGCCAGTGAGGCTGTAGATTTCCAGGCCGGAAGACCGGCCTTGGGCCACGGCGAGTTTGAGGGCGTCGGAGAGGCGAATGGCCGTTTTTTCCTCGTCCACGGTGATGTCCACCTGCGCTTGCTCGTAGTCGCGCACACTGCGGAGCGCTTCCGCGTCGGCGCCGTGCCCCAGCAGACGCCGCTCCCGGTAAGAGATCGCGGCCGATGCCGACAGCGGCAGGCTTGTGGTCTGGTTCTGCTCGCCGAGCGTCTGCACTTTGCCGTGGACATCCAGCCGCAGGCCCACGCCGAACACGCGGGGATCGTCGGCAGGTTCTTCCAGGCGATACTTTTCGCTCGCGACGGCCGTCCCCCCCCCTCCGCCACACAGCAGGCAGGCAGTCAGAATGACGCAGCGCATCACCGCTTCCCTTCGGAGAACTGTTCGCGGTCCGCGGGAGAGGAGCTTTGCCCGCGAGTGGACCGGCATTCGGCTCCCGAGCAAATCGCCGAGACGCGTTGCGCAGGGGTCGCGGCCGCCGGGTTCGCTCCGCGGGGGCCACTGGCGGGGTTTCCACACCCCCGCCGCGACGCGCGCGGGAATCGGGAATTCCGCCTTCGGGCCGATCCCAGGTTGGCGACCGCTCGAACTCCCCGAGCTTCCGTGCATCCGTGCCCTCACGCCGAAACGGTCATCGTTTCCTGGAGGAGGCCCACGCGCTCGGCGAGGGCGCGGGCGCTGCTCACCAGTCCCGCGACATGCAGGCCCACGTCGGCCAGCAATTCTTCCCGTTCGCCATGTTCGATGAAGCGGTCGGGAAGTCCGAGACAACGCACATGGTCGGTTCGCAAACCGGCGGCATTGGCCGCTTCGAGGACGGCGGCGCCAAAGCCTCCCAACACCGTGCCCTCTTCCACCACCAGCACGAAACTGCACTCCTCGAGGGCCCGGAACAAGGTGGCGGTGTCGAGCGGCTTGGCGAAGCGGGCGTTGATCACGCCCACGTCGAGTCCCGCGGCCCGCAGTTGCTGGGCGGCCTGCACGCAGTGGGTGAAGAGGGTGCCGAACGCCACAAACATCCCGTCCTGTCCCCACCGATAGATTTCGGCCTTGCCCAGTTCGATGGGCTGTTCGGGGCGGTCGACGGTTTCCGTGTTCGCCTTGGGATAGCGGATCGACATCGGGCCGGGGTATTGCAGGGCGAAATCGATCAACGGGGCGACATCGAGTTCATCCCCGGGGGCGGCCACCACCATGTTCGGGAATATCCGCAGGTAGGCGTTGTCGAAGGCGCCGTGATGCGTAGGACCGTCGGCCCCCGCCAGACCCGCCCGATCGAGACAGAACGTCACGGGCAGATTCTGCAAGGCCACTTCCTGGAAAATGTGATCGAAGGCCCGTTGCAAAAACGTGCTGTAAATGTCCACCACCGGCCGCAACCCCGCCTTGGCCATCCCGGCGGCAAAGGCCACCGTATGCGCCTCGCAAATGCCGGTGTCGAAAAACCGGCTGGGGAAATCGCTCCGCAGTTTGGACAGCTTGTTCCCCTCGCACATGGCCGCCGTGAGCACGCACACCCGCGGATCCCGCTGCAAGGCGTCGTACAGGGCGTCGCTGACGGCATGCGTGTAGGTCCGTGCCGAGCTTTTCTTGATCGTCGCCACTCCGTGCTGACCGTTCCGCTGAAACGGGGGCGGCGCATGGAACGTCACCGGATCGTTGCACGCCGGTTCGAAGCCGTGTCCCTTTTGCGTGAAAACGTGCAGCAATACGGGGCCGCTGACGTCCTTCACCATTTCCAGATAGCTGCGCAGGCCGAACAGATCGTGTCCGTCGATGGGACCGATGTAGCGGAACCCCAATTCCTCGAACAGCATGCCTCCGTGCAGAAAACCCTTCACGGCGTCCTTCAGGTGCGACAACGTGTGTTGGGCGCTTTCTCCCATCGGCAGGTGATTCAGCAGCCAGGCCACGTCCCGCTTCAACCCGTTATAAAACGGGGCCATGCGCGCCTTGTCCAGGTAGCGGGCCAACCCGCCCACGCGGGGGCAAATCCCCATCTTGTTGTCGTTGAGGATGACGAGCACATCCTTCTTCAGCTCGGCGGCATTGTTCATCGCCTCGAAGACCACGCCGGATGGGAGCGCGCCGTCGCCAATGACGGCCACCGATTTCCGCCCGGTCTCTCCCAGGAGGTCGTCCCCCGCCTTCAAACCCAGCACGGTGGACACGCTGGCGCCGGCGTGTCCCGTCAAAAACAGATCGTAGGGGCTTTCCTCCGGGTTCGGAAAACCCATCAGACCCCCCTTGCGGCGAATGGAATGAAACCGGGCATAACGCCCCGTGATCAGCTTGTGCGGATAGATCTGGTGGCCGGTGTCCCAAATCAATCGATCACGCGAAAAATCGAACACCAGATGCAGCGCCAGGCACAATTCCACCACCCCCAGATTGCTGGCGAAGTGGGCCGTGCGGTCCGACACCACGCTGCAGAGCGCCTCGCGGATTTCGTCCGCCAATTGCAGTAATTGGGGATCGCTCAACCGCCGCAAATCGCGGGGTGACTGAATTTGGGGCAGGAGTTGCAGTTCCATCAATGGTCCCTTTTCCCCACAAATTGAGCCAATTCCTTCAGCAACCGCCCGCGCGGTCCGAAGCGCTCGGCAATGCGGCCCGCCTCGTCCACGAGTTGGTCCGCCCGCCGCCGACTTTCAGCCTCTCCCAACAAACCGGGATACGTCAGTTTGCCATGCTGGGCGTCTTTCTGCACCCCTTTCCCCAGCTTGACGGGGTCGCCCGAAACGTCCAATAAATCGTCGATGATCTGAAACGCCAGCCCAATCTTCTGACCGTAGTCCTCCAGCCAGGATAACTGCGGATCGGCAGCGCGGGCGATACGACCTCCCAGCAGCAACCCGCACGCAATCAGCTTGCCGGTTTTGCGGCGGTGAATCCCCTCCAGCTCGGCCACCTCCCGCACGCCGGTTTGCTCGGCTTGCCAATCGGCCACCTGGCCGGCCACCATGCCGCAATCACCGGCGGCGGCCGCGAGATCGGCACAGCAGGCCGCGGCGACCTCGGGGGGCGTCACCTCGCGGGCCAGGATTTCGAAGGCCCGTGTCAGCAAGGCGTCTCCCGCCAGAATCGCCAAGGCCTCGCCGAACACTTTGTGACTGGTCGGACGACCGCGGCGGAAATCGTCGTTGTCCATCGCCGGCAAATCGTCGTGGATCAGCGAATAGGTATGCACCATCTCCAACGCGCACGCCGCGGGCAAGGCCGATTCTCCCTCGCCTCCGCAGGCTTCGCACGCCAACAGCACCAGCAGCGGACGGAGCCGTTTTCCGCCGGACAGCAGACTGTACGCCATCGCGTCGCGGAGCACGGCCGGGCAGTCCGCTCGCGGCGCAAGGTAGTCCGCCAAGCGCGCTTCGATCCGTTCCCGCCACCGGGCGGAAACAGCCCCCAAATCCAGCGCCAGGCCTTCCATGCGGGCGTCACTGCGTCCGTGCGGGCAGGTTTGCTCGGCGTCCCCTTCCCGAAACGCCGCGGAACAGAGAGTCATCACGGCCGCATTCTACCGCGAACCGGTTACGGCGAGAAGCCGACCATCCGCCCCCTGACCCGATCGTCAGGCTTCTGGAAGCACACCGTCGGCGGCGCCCCGTCGGCATCGTGAACCGGCTCGCAACTCAATAGGTCTCCTTGCAACGCCGACGGGTTCCCTGCAACGCCGACGGGTTCCTTGCAACGCGGATGAATTCCTTGCCAACGTCGCTGGTTCGTTGCAACCCTGATTGGTTCCTCACAACCCCGACTGGCTTCGACCACCGGCGACGAATCGATCGTGGAGGGAAACCGTCGTTCTCACCGAACTCGTGGGACGCCCCTCCGGCTGAACCTTCTGGACCTCCCGGGAAGACGAAAGGGGCCATCTGTTCCCACGGATCGGCTACCGACGGGCTTCCAGCGGGCTTTCTTGCGGGCTTTCGGAGGGCTTTCGGCGGGCTACCGGCGGGCTACCGGCGGGCTACCGACGGGCTACCGGCGGGCTACCGACAGGCTACCGGCGGGCTACCGACGGGCTTTCTTGCGGGCTTTCGGTGGCGAGTCTCCCCTGCCATGATACGCGGGGCGACTGAGTGGAGCGGACTTCGTTTGATCCCCTTCAAGACGCGAATGGCGACACGAATGACGATGCGTGTGACGATGCGTGCCGTCGAACTGACTCCCCAGGGCGTGGTCCTGCGCGAAGACTATCCCCTTCCCGTCGAGCGCCCCGGAGAAGTCCGCATTCGTGTCACCCGTGCCGGAGTGTGCGACACCGATCTTCAATTAATCCGCGGTTACATGCGGTTTCAGGGGGTGCTGGGCCACGAGTTTGTCGGCGTGGCCGAATCGGGACCGTGGTCCGGCCGCCGGGTCGTCGGCGAAATCAATTGCAGTTGCCACGCCTGCGCGACGTGCCGATCCGGACTGCCCAACCACTGCCCACACCGTACCGTCCTGGGGATTCTCGGCCGGGACGGCGCGTTTGCCGAGTATGTGGTGCTCCCCCAACGCAACCTGCATCTGGTGCCAGACCACGTGTCGGACGATCAGGCGGTGTTCGTCGAGCCGCTGGCGGCCGCCTTTCAGATTCCGTCGCAGGTTCTGCTCACGCCGCGGATGCGGGTGCTGGTGCTGGGGGATGGTCGGTTGGGGCAGTTGTGTGCCCGCGTGCTCGCTCTCAGCCGCTGCCGGCTCACGGTCATCGGCAAACACCCGGCGAAGTTGGCGCTGCTGCGCGACTGCGGGATCGACGCGGCCTTGCGCGGAGAGATCGTGCCGGACCATTCCGCCGACGTGGTGGTGGATGCCACGGGATCGGCCAGCGGCGTGGAAGACGCCTGTGGGTGGTTGAAGCCGCGCGGGACGCTGGTCCTGAAAACCACCATCGCGGGGCGGCCGCCGTTGTCGCTGGCGGCAGTGGTGGTCGACGAATTGCACGTGATCGGCTCCCGTTGCGGTCCGTTTCCGCCGGCGATTGCCGCGTTGGCCGACGGCACCATCGACGTCGAACCGCTGATCCAGGCCCGCTATCCCCTCGCGCAGGCGCTCCAAGCCTTGGAGCGAGCGAACTCGCAGCCGGTCTTGAAAGTGCTGCTGGAGGGAGCGAACGGTCCCTCACAGCGTTAGACCGCACTGACAACCGGCAGACCCCACTCCAACGGCCGGCGGTGCGGAAGGCAGCAGACCGCGGTGGAACCCGCAGATCGCGCGGAAGATGCCCGCAGATCGCGCGGAAGATGGCAGACGACACGGGAACGCCAGCACGGGTTTGTCGCCGTTCCAGGTGGAACCGGCAGACCGCGCGGAAGGGGGCAGACGACTCCGAAGGCGGTGATCCGCGCGGCATCGGCGTGCGTATCTCCGGCAGACGTGCGCTGGAATCGCGCCGCGGGGACGGTTACAGTGCCGCCGTCCCGACTGCAACAACAGGACGTTCGCCGCACCGTTCCGACCGTTGCCAACCGTTCCGACTGTGATGCAGGTGCGCGGGCTGGCGGCCAGCCGGCGGCACCCGCCGTACGATGTGCTCCCGTCGAGCGAGCCTGTTGCTGCCCGGCGCTGGCCGACGCCCGCACGCCCCAGCTTGGAGAACCGCGATGTCGACCGTCCCTGCCGCCATTCCGCCCAAGGATCAAGGGGAAGAAGATCGCCCAATTTACCTGGTATCGTATCCGAAAGTCGTACTGCTGTATCCCACGTTTTTCGCCGCTCTGGCGGCCGGCGCCGTGGAATCCATCACCGCGAACGAAGCTGTTCAGCAGGTGATTGGCACGGTGTTCCTGTGGCTGTTTGCCCTGAACATCGTGGTGTTGTCGTTCGACTTCCCGCGGACCACCTCGCTGACGCTGTTCTTTCTGGTGATGGCCGCAGCCTTGGGAGGCGTGCTGCTGTTCAAAAACCAGCCCGAACTGCTGCCGGCCGTGTATGCCATTCTGAAGCAAATCAAACCGGAAGCGAATGCCACGTTCTACTTCAGCATCGCCACCATTCTGGGCGTGATTTACCTGTGGGTGATGATCGCCGTGCGGTTCGACTACTGGGAAGTCCGCCGCAACGAATTGCTGCACCACCACGGCTTTTTGAGCAGCCTGGAGCGCTTTTCGGCACCGAACCTGCGGATCACCAAGGAGATCGACGACGTGTTCGAGTATCTGCTGCTCGGCAGCGGCCGCCTGGTGCTGCACCCCAGCAACGAACCGCGCGCCTTCGTCCTCGACAACGTGCCCTTCATTACGTCCAAGGAGCAGCGCATCACGAAAATGCTGGGGGCCTTGCAAGTCAAATTGCACGAGGACCGCGACAGCAAATAACCCACCCCCTCGCGGCGCCTCCCGTCGCGGCGCCGGCCGCTCGGGGAATTGCTCGCCTGTGCAAGGCAGGCAGGCTGACGGAAGGTCCCTCTTCCGCGACGCATCGGCTGGCGTGGGGTGTGGGCTGCGGCGGCGGACGAAACGGTGCGACGACCGATGATGGATCGCGGGACCGCCGGATCGCAGCAGGGAAGGACGAAAGCCTGGAAGCCTGGAAGCATCGCGCGACATCGGGACGGAGCGACGGAAGGACGGAAGGATGGAAGGCCGGAACTCCTGCCGGTCGCAACGACGGAACAGACGGCCCCACGGTCGCTTGGTCGAGGCGGACAGAGACAGGTTCATGGGTTAAAATCTCAGGGAGCGATTCGCCCCGTCCGCCTGCCAGGAACTGTCGGATGCGCAGTGCCGCCTTGCTCGCCGGTCCGCTGTGTCTGTTGATCCTCGCGGATGCACCTTGCCTGCCTGCCGAGGAGCCGCGGCCTTCCATCGGCAGTGAAATCCGGGAACTAAGGTTCAAGGACATTCGTTACGTGCCGCGCACCTTGTCCGACCTCGGCGACGCGCGGGCCTACGTGGTGGTGTTCACCAACACCACCTGTCCCATCGTGCGGAAATCCTGGCCCAAGCTCGCGCGGTTGGAGGCCGAGTACCGCGAGCGCGGCGTGCGGTTTGTGGGCGTGAATGTCGGCCCCCAGGACACCATTGCCGACGTGGCGGAACAGGCGCTGGACTACGGCGTGGAATTCCCGCTGGTGAAGGACACCGACGGCTCGTGCGTCGCCGCCCTGGGCGTGCAACGGACCCCCGAGGTGGTGGTGCTCGATGGCGGGCGGCGGCTGCGCTATCGCGGCCGCATCGACGACCAGTTGCGGTTGGGTGGAGCCCGCCCGGCTCCAACCCGCGAGGACCTGCGGCTGGCGTTGGACGACGTGCTGTCGGACCGCGCGGTCGCCTGCCCGGAAACGCCCGTGGATGGCTGTCTCATCACGCCGGCCGCGCCGCTGGTGCCGCGCGAACCCGTCACCTTTTATGAACACGTGCTGCCCATCTTGCAGGCCCATTGCCAGGAATGCCATCGGCCGAAAGGGACGGCGCCCTTCGCTTTGTCGACGTTGGAGGACCTCTCGGCGCATGCCGAGATGGTGGCCGAAGTGGTGGCCGAGCGGCGGATGCCCCCATGGTATGGCAGCCGCAAACAACGGTTTGCCAACGAGCGCGGATTGTCGGTGGAGGAACGGGACGTGGTCGCGGCGTGGGTTCGCGGCGGCCGCTTGCCCGGCGATCCCCAGCGGGCGCCGCCCCCCCGCACCTTTCCCGATTCCGCATGGGAGATCGGAGAGCCGGACCTGATCACCACCGCGCTGGAAACGCACCACCTGCCGGCGGATGGATTTGTCGATTACAAGTACGTGATCCTGCCGCACGTTTTTGTGCGCGAGACGTGGATTTCAGCCGCCGAAATCCGGCCGTCCAATCCCCAAACGGTCCATCATTGCAACATGGCCTACCTGTCGTTGGGGAAAGCCTTCGACGACGGCAACTTCATCACCGGCCGCGTGCCCGGCGGGACGGCGATGATTCTGGATGAAGGGGTGGCGTTGCGGATCCCCGCCCAGTCCGTGCTGGGATTGCAGATTCACTACACGACCACCGGCAAACCGGAAACGAACCGCATGTCGGTGGGGCTGCGTTTTCCCCGCGGCACCGTTCGTCGCGAGTTGCGGCATGTGCAGGTCACCACGTCGCGGCTGGCGATTCCGCCCGGTGCTCCCGCCCATCCCGTGACCGCCGCGCGCACCTTGCCCTGCGACGCGGAAGGCTTGGGCATGTTCGCCCACATGCACCTGCGCGGCAAAGACATGACCTTTCGCGCCCGGTATCCGTCCGGCGAAACCGAAACGCTGCTGACCATCCCCAACTATCATTATGCCTGGCAGCAGAATTACCGCTGGCAGCCCGGGACCAAGACGTTTCCCGCGGGGACGCAGATCGAAGTGGTGGCGCATTACGACAACTCGGCGTTCAACCCCTTCAATCCCGATCCGACCATCACCGTGAAGTACGGGCCGCAAACCGTGCACGAGATGATGTTCGGCTTCTTCTTCTACACCCAGGCCGGCGAAGACCTGAACGTGCGCGTCGACCCCCGCACTGGCACCGTCGTCGAAAACCCTGCCAATTAGGGTGAGCCGCGTTTGTCCCCGGCGAGACCGCTCATGACGGGTATCGAACTCTTTCTCGACGTGCTGGCCGCCGCGGGCGTGACGCGGTTGTTCGGCAACCCCGGCACCACCGAATTGCCGTTGAACGATGCCCTCGTCCGCGATCCGCGGTTTGTGTACTGCTTCGGCGTGCAAGAAATTCCCCTGGTGGCCATGGCCGACGGCTACACGATGGCCTCGGGCTGCACGGGCGTGGTGAATGTGCATGTGACGTGCGGCCTCGGACATGCCATGGGCATGTTGTACAACGCGCACATCGAAGGCACGCCCCTGCTGCTCACCGCCGGGCAGCAAGACCGCCGCCTGCGCCTGGGTGAACCGGTGATTGAGGGGGATACCGTGCGGATGGCGGCGCCGTGGACCAAATGGTCCTACGAAATCTCCCGCGTGGAAGACATTCCGACGGCCGTCCGCCGCGCGTTGCAGATCGCGCACACCCCGCCGACCGGGCCGGTGTTTCTGTCCCTGCCGATCGATGTGCAAATGGAGGAAGTGCGGTTCCAGCCCGACCGTTCGCCGCCGCATTGGATCGATCGGCGGGTGCGACCTCCGGCAGGGGCCTTGGAACACGCCGCCGACCTGCTCGCCGCCGCCAAGGCGCCGGTCATTCTGGCGGGTAGCCGCGTCGCCGAGGCCGATGCCGCGCTCGAGCTCGCCAACCTCGCCGACCGCCTGGGCGCGCCGGTGTATTCCGAATCGACCCCCTCGCATGGCCGCTTGCCCCTGGCGCCCTCTCATCCGCTGTACCGGGGGCCGCTGCCGTTGTGGTCGCCTCAAATCCGCCAGGTGTTGGATGGCTTCGATGTGGCGTTGGCCGTCGGCCTGAATGTGCTGCGGCTGTATATCTATTGCGAACCCGAGGAGCCTCTGCCCCCCGGCCTGCGGCTGATTCACCTGGACAACTCGCCGCGGGAAATCGGCAAGAACTATCCCCCCGCGTGCGGACTGTGGGGGGACCTGCGCTGCGGGCTGGCCGAGTTGAACGAGCGGCTGGCAGCCCGCGGCTGCCCCACCGCCGCGGCCGAACACAGACGGCGCGAGAGTGCGGCGGCGCGGCGGGTCGAGCAGCGGCAACTCCACGAGACTGCGGCGGCGCAGGCCAGCGACCGGCCCCTCGCGCCACTGGTGCTGATGCACGCGTTGTCGCGGGTCTTGCCCCCCCGGATCGCCGTGGTCGAAGAAGCCATCACCACCCACCAAAACGTGTTCGAGCGCCTGGGGGCGATTCACGATCCCCGCGCCTTTTTCGCCCATCGGGGCTGGGCCCTCGGCTGGGGACTGGGTTGCGCCCTCGGCGTCAAGCTGGCCTGGCCCGATCGGCCGGTGTTGGGGCTGATTGGCGACGGCGCGGCGCTGTACGGCATCCAAGCCTTATGGTCGGCCGCCCATCATCGCCTTCCGGTGACCTTCGTCATTGCCAACAACGCGCAATACAAGATCTTGCGCGTCTGCGGCGACGTCTTGCAGCTTCCCCAGTTGCGCGACGCCCGCTGTCCCGGACTGGACATCACCGAACCGCTGGTCGATTACGTCGGGCTGGCGCGGGCCTTCGGCGTGGAAGCCCATCGTGTCACCGATCCCGACGAATTAAGCGACCGCGTGCAGGCCTCGTGGACGCGCGGCGAGCCGTTGTTGTTGGATGTCCCCATCCAAGCCTGAAACGCACCGGCGCGCCGCACCGGCGGGACACATTTGTCTGGTGGGACGCCCGACCCTGCCCGATCGGCACCATACCGTCGGCCGCACCGTACCGTCAGCCGCACCATACCGTCTGCCGCACCGTACCGTCGGCCGCGCCGTACCGTTGGCCGCGTGGAATCGGGGGGCGCCGTCGGGCGCAGGTGTGAGGCGGCGACTCGCCGGCCGGCGGGCGGGCCGCGCGTCAATCCGCCGGCACGTCGTCGCGGCCGATGTTCACGCTAGCCGCTGCAATTTGGTGACGCGTCCCGTCCCCACCCATTCGGCGACGTAAATGCTGCCGTCGCGGGCGAAGCAGGCATCGTGCGGGTGGACGAATTTGCCGGCGTGCCATTGGCTGCGGTCGCCGCGGATGGCCCGCTGACTATCGGCCTGGATGCGCTCGGCATCGTCCCCCAGCCGCGCCACGACTTCGTTCCGTTCGTTGAGCAGCGTGACCCGGGCGAACAGTTCGGGCACCACCAGCAGGTTTTGCCAGGTTTCGGCATTGGCCGGCAAACCGAAGCCTTGCACCGTGTGCAGGTACTGGCCGTCGAGCGAAAAGTACTGCAAGGTGTGATGGGCGCGATCGCACACCACGATGGCCGGTTCGCGTCCGGGGCGCTTGTCGACCCAGATGCCGTGCGGCGTATTGAACTTCCCCGCCCCTTCCCCCGGACCGCCGAAACACGAAACCCACCGGCCGTGCTGGTCGTAGCGGTGGATGTAGAACGATCCGTACCCGTCGGCGAGGAGAAAGCCGCCGTCGTCCAGAAACGCGAAGTTGGTGGGCATGAAGCGGTCGCGGCCCCATTTGGCTTCGCGGTTTTTGTGTTCCTCGGGCGCGTACACCCCGGATTCCATGGGGGCGTACTGCTGCCACACCGTTTCCCCCCGCAGATCGAGCTTGGCGAAGGTTTTCCGCATTTGGTAGGCGCACACGTAGAGGAACTCCTGCCCCCCTTCCTCGCGAATTTCCAGGCCGTGGCCGCCCCCTTGAAACTGCTGACCAAATGCCCGGATGAACCGCCCCGTGTCGTCGAACACGAAAATCGACGGATGGTCCGGCTGGTTGAAACGGCCTTCGTGAATGACGTACAAATTGCCCGCGCGATCGACGGCGACGTTGTGCGTCGTCTGCCAGGTGTATTTGTCGGGCAATTGCGGCCAATCGTGATGCACTTCGTACCGGTGCTCCCCTTCGCCGACAATCAACGGCTTATCGGTCTTGTGGGCGGTGATGACCGCCGGCGCGCCGGCGAGGACGGCGGCGGCCGAGGCAGTGGCCAGGAATTCGCGGCGATTGCACGACGGCGACATGGAGGGCATCCTTGGAGAGCCGAGGAACAGCGACGGGTACGGCAACATGGTAGCAAACGGCCCGCGAACTGCCACGGTCCCCCTTCTCACCGGTCCACGCCGTCGGCGGGGATGCATCACGGCGGTGCCGCCGAGACGCCGGCCGGATTGGCCGCGGCTGGGGAAGTGTCCCTAGAATTTCGTCGAAACCCAGTCGATTTCAGCGGAATCGGTGCCGAATTGGTTTCGCCGATCGGACCGGTGTGTTACGGTGCAATTCTCCCCTCTGTCTTTGTTTAAGGTGTTTCCATGACCGCTCTCCTGGACCAGTGGCAACGTTATTGTGCCTGCCGTGTCGCTGATCCGGGTTTGGGCTTCGCCCTGGACATCAGCCGCGTCCGCTTCACGCCGGAAGATCTGGAACCCTTGTGGCCGCGGATGGAACAGGCCTTGCAGGCCATGCAGCGGCTGGAAGCGGGGGCGATCGCCAACGTCGACGAACACCGCATGGTGGGGCATTACTGGCTGCGTGCCCCCGAACTGGCCCCCACTCCCGAAATCGCCGAGGAAATCCGCGCGACGGTCGATGACCTGATCGACTTGGTCACCGCCGTGCACGACGGCAAGCTTCAGGGCCCGCGCGGCCCGTTTCGGAAGGTGCTGCATGTCGGCATCGGCGGCTCGGCCTTGGGACCGCAATTTCTGGCGCACGCCCTCGGCGCCCCCGACGACCTGCTCGAAATCCATTTCGTCGACAACACCGATCCCGATGGCATCGACGATCTGCTGGATCGGCTCGGCCCAACGCTCGGGCAAACGCTGGTGGTGATCGTCTCCAAATCCGGCGGAACGCCCGAAACCCGCAATGGGATGCTCGAAATTCAAGCCGCCTTCCAGCGCGGCGGCCTGGATTTCCCCCGGCACGCCGTCGCCGTCACGCAGCGGGGCAGCCAGCTTGATCGACTGGCCGCGGAGCAGCACTGGCTGCGCACGTTTCCCATGTGGGATTGGGTGGGCGGCCGCACTTCCGTCCTCTCCGCCGTGGGGCTGTTGCCCGCGGCCCTGCAAGGCATTCCCATTGAAGGGCTGCTCGACGGCGCCGCGTCCATGGACCGCCTGACCCGCGAACCCGATCCGCGGCGCAACCCGGCGGCCCTGCTGGCCCTGATGTGGTACCACATCGGCGGTGGCAAGGGGCTGAAAGACATGGTCATTCTGCCCTACAAGGACCGCCTGGCCTTGTTCAGCCGCTACCTGCAACAACTGGTGATGGAATCGCTCGGGAAGGAGCGGGATCGTCAGGGCCGCGTCGTGCATCAAGGGTTGTCTGTATACGGCAACAAAGGCTCGACCGATCAGCATGCCTACATCCAGCAATTGCGCGACGGCTTGCCCAACTTCTTCGTCACCTTCATTCGCGTCCTGCGCGACCGCGCGGGCCAATCCACCGAAGTGGAACCGGGCATCACCAGCGGCGATTATCTGCACGGCTTTCTGCTGGGGACGCGGGCGGCCTTGTTCGACAAGGAGCGCGATTCGATCCTCATCACCATCGACGAAGTCAACGAGCAATCCATCGGCGCGCTCATCGCCTTGTATGAACGGGCCGTGGGCTTGTATGCCGAACTGATCGACATCAACGCCTATCATCAACCCGGCGTGGAAGCCGGCAAGCGGGCCGCCGCCGATGTCTTGAAGCTGCAACTGGCCCTCGTCGCCCGGCTGGCGCAGTCGCCTCAACCGCAGACGGCGGAAGCCCTGGCGGAGGCGGTCGGCGCGGCGGACCAGGTCGAGACCGTCCACCAGATTCTGGAGCACCTGGCGGCCAATCAGCGGGGCGTGGTCCTCATGCGCGGCCCCCACCCCGCGGCCGATCAGTTTTCCGGTGCCGCCGCGTCAAGTTCCGTTCGGAGTTGACGCCGCCCGCCGAAAGGCGTCCCCCCCAGAAAACACTGCCCGTTGAGAAACGCTCCCCATGGGTAAACACCGCCCGCGGGGTGGCACTGCCCGGTGATCGGTGGGCTGCATCGGGCGGAGTCTCGGAGGGGGCCGCATGAGGCGTGATCTCGGAGGGGGGTGCATGAGGCGTGATCTCGGAGCGGGCCGCATGAGGCGTGATCTCGGAGCGGGGTGCATGAGGCGTGATCTCGGAGGGGGCCGCATGAGGCGGGGTCTCGCAGACCGGGCACCGCGCGGCGGAACGGTTCGCGACCCCCCTGGCGCACGCTCTCGGAAAACGGATCCGGCGGAGTTAGAATCGCGCCTGCCGTTGCGTGCGGGAACGGCATCTGTTCGGAACGCCTGTTGACCGCTGGCATGCCTGCTTCTCATTCTGGCGCTGGCTTCGAGGAAATGCCTCTCCAGGGAGTGTTGCTGGGGATCGATCACGGCGTTCAGCGGATTGGCGTGGCGGTGACGGACGCCGCTCAAACGCTGGCGATGCCCCTGGAAACGATCGTGGTGCGGACGCCGGCGCTGACCTCGGCGCGCATCCAGCAACTGGTTCGGGATTACCGGGCGGTGGGTCTGGTGATTGGCCTGCCCTTGCACATGAGCGGCGAGGAAGGCGTTCAGGCCGCGCGGGTCCGCGAGTTCGGCGAATGGTTGCGGCGGGAGACGGGGTTGCCGGTGGCGTATTGGGATGAGCGGCTGTCGACGTCGGCGGCGGAGGCGTTGCTGTGGTCCCGCGGCGAATCCCCCCGGAAGCAATCCGGCCGGCTGGACGGTTTGGCCGCGCAAGTGCTGCTGGAGGGGTATCTGCGGCATCGCCGTGCAGTATGATGAAGGCCGAGCGGCCGTCGGAAGCTGCCAAGGGCGGCCGCTGGGGTATTCGTCGGTCTGTTGGGCGTCGGAGCACCATGCCGCTTCTCGACCGCGAAGAGTACATTGAACAGGCCTATTTTTTCCGCACCTTTGCCGAGCGGATCGAGGAAAACATCCCCACGCAGGAGATTCTGGAGGGGCTGCGGGAAGAAATTCTGGCCACCACCAAACTTCCGCTGGCGCTCGACATTCTGCGCGGGGAGTTGATGCACGAAGGCCGCCTGAGCCGCGGGATGCGGCACCTGCCCCACTACTTCACGCCGTTCCAAATCTTCGTGATGGAAAAGGCGGAAGAGGACAAGTCGAAGTTCGATCAGCGAACGGCTTTGGTGATTCTGGAACGGGAAGCCCGCTACCGCAGCGAAGCCCCCACCCCGGCAGGGCTGTTCATTTACCAGTTCGAATGCCTGGCGCGGAACCGGCTGGGCTACGATAAGGGGCTGGAAGCCGTGGCGGCCGATCCCCTGTACGACGACGTGTGGCGCGACTGGATTCGCAAAGTGCGGATGCGGCTGGGCGAGCGCGATTTCGCCGATCTGATCTACTTCCGTTCCGAATGGTATCTGGAAGAGAAACGACGGCGATCGCACGGGGAAGAAGTGCAACCATCGGCGCCGGTTTTGTTCGGTCGGCAGGAGGGGCGCATCGCCAAGGCCAACCGCGGCAAAGACCCTTTGTACTTGTTTGCCGCGTTGCAGCGGCAGCTCGGCTATCCCGCGGTGCCGCGCGTCAAACCCTCGGAAGCCCCGAAATTGCATCCGCAGTTGGAACTGCGCATTCAGCGGTTGGAAAAGCGGTTGCAGCTCCTGGAAAGCGAGACGCAAGGGAAGCTCGACCTGAGCGAGTTTTACGCTCAGCCGCCGAAGTTCAGCGACGAGGAGTCGGGGGACGGCTCCCCTTCCTGAACCAGGGCCAACGCCGGTTCCCGAGGGAAGCGCAACGCTGGTTCCTCAACGAGGAATGCACCGGTTTCTCCAGGTGGAAAACACCGGGCCTGATCCACCATCCGCGGCGCATGATTAAGGGCGCCGTCGCCGTTGTCGCCGGTCGTCTTGGCGGGCCGGGACGGGGCGGCGCACGCGCGACCGTCGCGGCCCCGTATTCCCTCGCCAGGACGGTCTCACGGGCGAATCTGTTGCAGGGCGGATTGAGCGGCCGCGCGCAGTTCTTCGTGGGGACTTTTCGCGGCCCGTTCCAGCGCCGTCTGGGCCGATTGGGCGAGCGGACCGATTTCTCCCAAGGCATACGCCGCGCCGATCTGCACCTTGGTGACGGGGTCTTGCAGCGCCTTGGTCAGGGCGGCGACGGCCTCCAGCGATTGCGGCGCCAGCTCGGCGAGGGAATAGGTCGCCAACCAGCGGATGTTTTCATCGGGATCCTGGAGCGAGTCGGTCAAGGTCTCCAACGCCTGATGCGACCATTCGGCGTGGCGAATCAGCACTTCGGCGACATGCAGACGAACATAGCCGTCGCGGTCCTTGAGCGCGGCACCGAGCGCGGGCACAAGGTCGGCGGAGTTCGGTCCCAGTTCCGCGATCACCGCCGCCGCGAACGAGCGGACCGCCGGGTCGGGCGATTCCAATCCGCCGATCAACGCGCGGGTGACCTGCGGCGAGGTGTGCTGCATGCGCACCAGGGCCAGCGCGGCATGCACGCGGACAAACCCGTCTTTGTGTTCCAGCAGTTTCTGCAAGGCGGGCGCGGCTGCCGCGGCGGCCGTTTGCATCCGTCCCAGGCGGTGGGCGGCCCGCTTCACGGTTTCGATGTCGGCCGCATCGAGCTGCGCCACCAGGTCGCGAACTTCCCCTTCCGCCTTGGGGCAGAGCTGCACCAGCGAACCCGTGGGTTTGCCGGCGGCCTGCGAACCGATGGCCGGGGCCGCAACGGTGCTCGTCTTCGCCGCTGCGTTCTTGGGACGGCTGGGAGCCGGCGCGGTGGACGGCGCCGGATCACGCGCCCACTCGGGCAAATCGTCTTGGGTGCGAGAATGCGAGGCCGCGTGAATCTCCGGTTTGGCGGCTGGATTGGCGTCGGTTTTCGCCACGGCTTGCGTGGTCTGTGCTGCGGCGGTGGAGGGAGCGGCCGCGGATGGCTCCGCGGTGGCCTTTCTGCCCGTGGAAGCGGTCGCGGAAGCAGGCGGCTTGACCTCGGCGATTTCGAACGGATCGCGGCTGGATTGGCTCGTCGAGGGCCGGGCAGCGGTCTTGCCGTCGGTTGGTTTTTTCGCGGGCGCCGAGGACGCCGCCACCGCGGTCTGAGACTGAGACGACGAAGGCTGCGGTGATTTCGCCGCGGAAGCCGTCGCCGATTTCTGGTCCGGTTTGCCGGTTCCGCGCGGGTCGGTACCCGCCGGGGGTTTAGCGGCGTCGGCGATGCGGCGATCATCGCGCGACTTGGATTTCGCCGAGGAAGCCGAAGAATCGGCGATCCGGGCTTCTTCGCGCGGTTTGGCCTTGGCGTCCTTGGCCGCCTTGCCGTCCACTTGTGCCAGCGAACTGTCGCGGGACTCCTGGCCCGTCCATCGCGCCACCATGCGGGAAGTTTGCGCGCAGCCCACGAGTGAACCGGAATAGACCACCAACAACAGCAGACTCGGGGCGTACCACTTCTTCATGACGCGCACCTTGTGTTCGGAACCCCCCGGGCGCACTCCGTGCGCCTCGCGCGGGCCATGCGACGAGCGACCAACTTCACCCCCGTTTGCTCCTGCACGCTGACGGGCAAACACGGGTCGCTACTTACAAGGCTTATCGGTTATTCCAAGGAAACCAGTTGAACCTTCCCTGCGGAAAACACCGCTTCCCGCGATCGTGCCGATTGTTGTAAAGCATTGAGAGCACAAAGGCTTGCGCTAGCGTTACGCCGCCCTCAAAGCGCCCGAACAGCGCAATCGGCAAAGTTTGACAAGCCGAGGTTGCCGGCGAGGTTGCCGGCGAGGTTCGCGGCGGGGTTGCCGGCGAGGTTCGCGGCGGGGTTGCCGGCGATTTGCACGGCGCGTTGACAAGGCGGAGTTGCCGGCGATTTGCACGGCGAGGGAGGGAGCGGTTGACAGCCCGCCAAGCGGTTGACAGCCCGCCAAGGCGCCCAAGCGCTCCGCGATCGCGCTCAGGCCGCGCGGCGTGCCGACTGGGCCGCGAACAACCGGGCATACTCCGGGCAGGTGGCCAGCAGTTGCTCGTGCCGGCCGACAGCCGCCAACCGCCCGTGGTCCAGCACGACAATCCGTGTGACGAACTCGAGCAGGGTGGGGGTGATGGCGTGGGTAATGATCAGCGTGGTGCGTCCGCGACTGAATTCCCGCAGCGACTGATGAATCAGCATTTCGCTTTGGGCGTCGATGGCGGAGGTGGCTTCGTCGAGGACGAGAAGGGCCGGATCGCGCACCATGGCCCTGGCCAAGGCGATCCGCTGGCGTTGGCCGCCCGAAAGCCGGTTCCCTTTCTCGCCGATGGGGGTCTCCAATCCCTGGGGCCAATCGGCGGCGAATTGCCACACAAACGCTTTTCGGGCCACTTCGTCGATGACCGCGCGCGCAACGCCCGGGCGGCCGAGGGCAATGTTGTCGGCGACGGTCCCCTCGAACAGCATGGGTTCCTGAGGCACCCAGCCGATTTGGCTCCGCAGTTCCTGGAGCGGCCAGTCCCGGAGATCGACCCCGTCGATCCGCACCGCACCCTGATGGGGATCGTAAAAGCGGGGCAGCAGCCCCACCAGAGTCGACTTGCCGGAGCCATTCCCGCCGACCACCGCCACCACCTCGCCAAACTCGATCCGCAAGGAGACGTCATCGAGTGCGGCCGGACGATCGGGACTATCGCGGTGGTTGTCGTAGCGAAAACCAACCCGGTCGAATTCCAGGCTATGGCGGTGCCTGAGTCCGCCTGGTTTCTCGGCGGCTTCGCGCACCAGCGGTTCCTTGTCCAGCCAGGCAAACACCCGGTCGCACGCCGCCAGGGCCTTTTTGACTTTCGAGAAGCAGTTCGACAACTTTCGCGCCGGATCCACCACCCCGGCCAGCAGCGTGTACAGGACCGCCAGTTCGGCCAGGTCCAAGGGCGCGGCACTCAATTGAATGCCCCAAATCGTGGTTTTGTGGCGCAGCACGAGGTACGCCGCGGGGAGCAGCGCCAGGCAGGCGGCGGTCACGCCGAGCAATTCGACGGAGGGGTTGACCAGCGCGTCGATCCGATTGATTTGCATGGCCTTGGCCAGATAGTCGCGGCTTTCGCGCGCCAGGCGTCGGCGATGGTGTCGTTGGTTGCCGTAGGCGGTCACCAGGCGAAACGTACCCAAGGTTTCTTGAAGCACCTGATACAGCCGGGCCACGGTTTCCATCTGCCGACGGCTGGCCTGCTTCAACCGGCGTCCGAACTGCCCAAACAGCCAGGCCCCCACCGGCGCGCACAGCAACGACAGCAGCGTCAGCCGCCAATTCACGGCAAACGCCGAAGCGATGCACGCGGCGGCCTTGAACGGTTCCAGCAACACCTTGCCGCCCAGAAGGGTCAGCCCCTGGGCGATGCCCGCCAGATCGTTCGTGAAGCGAGACATCAGCGCGGGCACGCCTTCCGCGGCGAGCGTCTGCGCATCGAGCCGCAATGTGCGACGGAACAACTGCGCCCGCAACGAGCGCAGGGCCGATTGCACGACCACGCCGATCCAGACTTCCTGCACATACACCGTGCCGCCGTGCAACACCGTGATCAGCAACAGCGCGCCGAACAGGCAAGCCAGGGTGTCGAAACGGTCGTCCGGCAGCACGGGCAAGGCCCATTGCCGCAGCCACAGGAAACGGACTTCCTGTCGGCGGGCCTCGCCAAGCAGCCGTTGACAGCGGGCCCGGTCGCTCAGCAACCGCAAATAGGCGGCATTCGCGGGCCGCTGGTCTTCGGGCCAGGCGGCTTGCCGCGCGTCCAGTTCCGCCAGTTTTTGGGCCTCGCGGGCGGCCGCCGCCTGGGCCGCGGCGATTTGCTGCTCCACGTAATCGTCCAGGCTCTGCTGCTGGAGCAGCACCTTGGCGATGGGAAAGGCCAGCAACATGGCCCCGGCCCATAGTGCCGCGGCGATTCCGGCAGCGAGCACCGCCAGCAGCGCCCATCGCCGTTGCGGGCGCACGTAGGGCCACAATCGCAAGACTTGCTGCACGTCGCACAGACTCCCGTCCGGGGAAGGTCGAGGGGGGGATTAAACCCGGAAAAGGTCGCCCCCGTCCAGAGGAGTTCCCCCGCCCGCACACCGCCCGGCCGGGCCGTTTGCCGGCGAGCCGATCGCCACGCACGCCCGGGCCGTTTGGCGGCGAGCCGATCGCCCGGCGCGGCCCGTTTGTCGCGCCTCAACGGTGGGCGAGTACCGGAACTTTTTTGCCGCGTCGGCCCCCGCGCGACGTCAGCGGCCAAGCAGCAAGAGTTCGTTGACCAACTGCTGCACGGACGAAATCACCCGCGCGTTGCCGCGGTAGTTGGTCGAGGCGACGATCAAATCGACCAGGCTGCGGCCGATGTCGGTGTTCGACAGTTCCACCGCGCCGCCGCGAATCGTGCCCACTCCCAGCGTGCCCGGGGTGAGAATGGCGGGCGGCCCCGAGCTGATGCCTTCGCGGAACGTGGTGTTGCCGTCCTCCACCAGGCCGTTGGGATTGGCGAAACGGGCCAACACCACCTGGCCGAGAGGTCGAATGATGCCGTTGTCGAACAGCCCGTTGATCACGCCGCTGCCGTCGATGGCGAAACTCTGCAACGTGCCGGGGGGAGTGCCGTCTTGCGACGCCAGGTTCAATTGACTCCCCGCGGAGACCGTCGAAATGCCGGACACCTGCCACAAATCGCCGGTGATCTGCATGGGGCTGGTGGCGGCGGTGTCGCTGCGTTCCAGGGAGAACGCGATGGTCCCGCCATCCGTGACCGATCCCTGGCTGTCGAAATACAGCTCGCCGTTGGCAATGGCCACATCGGAACGACTGTCTTCCAGGCTTTCGATGTACCAGCGATATTTGGTTTGCCCCGTGGCGCGGGCTTCCAGGACCGCGGTGAACCGCACCACAATCGGCTGACCGAGCGAGTCGTACACCACGAAATCCGTGCCCGTGCTGTGGCCATCGGCGGTCTGGGTTTTGGAGAAACCCAAGGGCACGATGGCGTTGTCGACCGTCAGGCTGCCGGTGGTGATGAAGATGTCGTTCACGGTCCCCGAGTTGCCAACGATTTGAATCTGCCCGCCCGCGAGCGTGATGCCGGGCGGTCCCCCCGTGCCGGCGTCGTTGGGAATGGTGCCCCCCGTCTGAATCGCCAGCATGTGGTCCATGAACTGCATCAAGTCGTTCACCGTCGAGGTGGGGGTGACCAGAAAATCATCCGCCCGCAGGGTCCGTCCCCCTTTTTGGGGCTGGAACTTGAGCACGTCGCCGGCATTGAACAACGGCACGCTGGCGGGATTCACCAGATTCACCAGCAGCGAGGTTCCCGTCGCGGGAGCCGAGGTCGTAATGTCCGTCATCACGTCGCTGGTGAGGACCGCGCCTTTGGTGGCCAGTTCTCCAGTGGGGAGCAGGGCGCCGGACATCGTGAGGCGCGTGGTTTGTTGAGCGATGTTGAGGTTCCCGATGGGAATCACCAACTGCGTCAACTGGGTGGTCGCGATGTTGTAATCGGCGTCGATGCCGTAGCCCAGCACGCGCATGCCCTGATCGTTGATCAACACGGCCTCGCTGTTGCGGGAGAAGTTGCCATTGCGGGAGTAGGCCCGCCCATTGGGACCATCCAGCACGAAAAACCCATCGCCTTGAATCGCCAGATCGGATGGAGAACCGCTGGTGGTGATGCTCCCTTGCGTGAAGTCGCGGGCAATCACCGAGACCGAGGCGCCTAACCCCACTTGCATGGGGTTGGTTCCCCCCGAGGTGTCGGTCGGCCGCGAGCCGACGCTCAGCGTGCGGGAAAGCTGGGTCGCAAACCGGACGGACGAGGTCTTGAAGCCGTTGGTCCCCGCGTTGGCGATATTGTTGCCCAGAACGTCAATGGTGGTTTCGCTCAGCGAAAGACCAACCAGCGAGGTGTTCATCGCCGAGGTGAGACCCATGCGCGCCCTCCTCCAGAGCCGGGCCTGGCACCCCCGCCAAACCGGGTCCGTCCCCCAGTCCGGTGCAGATTATCCGGCCCGGTGTTGATATCGGACACGCGCTGGTGGCAATCTGCTGCGGTTTCGCCGCGATGGGAAGGGTACAGCTCATCAAGCCGGCACAAGTGATACAGGCCGCAAAGTCGCTGGTCCCACACCGCCAGTACGCCAACTCGCACGTTGCCGGCGCGCCCTCTGCTAACCCGCCGGAATGGCAACTCCCTGCCCGTCAGCATGTTCCCTGCCGGTCAGCGTGCTCCCTGCCTGTCAGCATGCCCATCCATCAACAATTGCGCACACCACGCAATTTTACCGCTTTAACTGCCGGAGTTGACATTTCACCGCACAGCCGCGCTACTGAATTCCCGCCGGCCACCGGCCGATCGGTTGACGCGGCGACGGAATCGCCGTCCCGCGGCGTCCCGCCGCGGCTCTCGAGGCACTGCCGATCCTGGGCGGTTGGCCTCCGAAAAGGACGAGGGGCGCACTGTGACGGCCGCGCATTCGCCTTTGGACTGTGGGCGCGCGCCGCGGCTGTCATTCAACTTCAGAAGGGAACATCAGGCATGGGACGATTCTTGACGGCGTGGCGGGTTTTCTGGCGCGTGCTGGTGGATAGCCAGGCAGCAGTCGCCGCCCGCCAACTCTTGTCCGGAGCGCCCCCGTCCCCCGCCGGACAACCGGGTGCCAGCCCGCCGGCTCCCGCGCCAGTACCCGCGGCCACGGTTCCCGCGCAACCCAAGGCCCCTCCACTCCCGCTGCAAAATCCAGCCATTACCCTGTTGGCCACGTTGCAGCGGGAAGCCCGCTTGATCGACTTCCTGCTGGAAGACCTTCAACCCTACTCCGACGAGCAAATTGGTGCCGCCGTCCGAGAGGTGCACCGGGATGCGGCTCAAGTGTTGCAGCGCGTCTTGGCCATGCGGCCATTAGTTGCCGCTGCCGAGGGAGACGCCATCGATGTCGCCGAAGGCTTCGATGCCGGTCGCTTCCGACTGACCGGTCGCATTCCCGCCTCGGGACCGTATCGCGGAGCGCTGCGCCATCATGGTTGGGAAGCCACCCGTTGCGACTTGCCCACCTATACTGGCAGCGCCGCCGCCGCGCTGGTGATCGCTCCCGCGGAGGTCGAGATTCAGTGAGGAACGGCATGAACGGGCTGAGAGATCCCCTGAACGGGTTGAGCCACGGCAGGAAGGGCAGATCACGGATTCGGTTGCTGTCGGCGACAGCTCCTGTCGGCGACAGCCCCGATCGCCAGCGGCGACGGGCGGCGATGCTGCGCGCCGTGAATCGCCGCGGCGTCGAGTCGCACGGCTGTTCCGGGGCGACGGCCTTCGCGCCCCATGACCGGAATGGTTTTATCCAAGAAAGTTGCTTCACGGATGGCCGCACATTACGTAGTTGGCATTGATCTGGGGACCACGAACTCGGTATTGGCCTACGCCCGCCTCGATGCCGAGCATCCCGACGTGCAATTGCTGCCCATTCCGCAGTTGGTCTCGCCGGGGGCCGTCGAGCCGCGCACGCTGCTCCCTTCCTTCTTGTATTTGGGGACCAAAGGGGAAGCCGCCGCCGGCGCGTACGATCTGCCCTGGGCCAAGGGCCGCGACTTCGCCGTGGGGGAATTGGCCCGCCAGCAATCGGCCAGCCTGCCCGAGCGGACGGTGGGAGCGGCCAAGTCGTGGTTGTGCCATAGCCGCGTGGATCGGCACCAGGCCATTCTGCCGTGGGGTGCTGGCGAGGACGTGCCCAAAGTGTCGCCGGTCACTGCCTCGCGGCGCTATCTGGAACATCTGGCGGCCGCGTGGCTGCAAGCCCATCCGGAGGCTCCGTTATCCGAACAGCAGGTGGTGCTGACCGTCCCGGCGTCCTTCGATGCCAGTGCCCGCGAGTTGACCCGCGAAGCCGCCCTGGCGGCCGGTTTGCCCGATTCGCTCGTGCTGCTGGAAGAACCTCAAGCCGCCGTGTATGCCTGGCTGACAGCGCTCGGCGACCGCTGGCGCAAGCTGTTGAAAGTCGGTGAAATTTTGCTGGTGTGCGACATCGGCGGGGGGACCACCGACCTGTCGCTGATCGGCGTGGGCGAACAGGACGGGGAATTGACGCTGAATCGTTTGGCGGTGGGGAATCACCTGCTTGTCGGCGGCGACAACATGGACCTGCTGCTGGCGCATCACGTGGCGGGTTTGTTCGCCAAAAAGGGGGTGCCGCTCGATCCGTGGCAATCGGTCGCGCTGTGGCATTCGTGCCGGGCCGCCAAGGAAGCACTCCTCGCCGACGATGCCCCCAGGAAGTATCCCATCTCGGTGTTGGGGCGGGGCAGCAAATTGATCGGCGGAACGGTGACGGTCGAGGTCGAGCGGAACCAGATCGCGCAACTGCTCACCGAGGGCTTTTTCCCAACTAGCGGTCTGACAGACCGGCCGCAGCGGCAATTCGTCTCCGGCTTTCAGGAATTGGGACTGCCCTACGAAGCCGATACCGCCATCACCCGCCATCTGGCGGCCTTTCTGCACGATCATGCCGCCGAAACCGGGCCGGCGCGGCCGCGTCACGTGCTATTCAACGGCGGAGTGTTCAAGGCCGACGCCCTGCGGAAGCGGCTGCTGCACACCCTGCAACAATGGTTTCCCGATGAGCCGGCCCCCAAACCGCTGGAAGGCGTGCACGATCTCGATCACGCGGTGGCCCGCGGCGCCGCCTACTATGGCTGGGCGAAAATTCATGGCGGTGTGCGGATTCGCGGAGGCACGGCCCGGTCCTATTACATCGGCATCGAAACGGCGGGACTGGCGATCCCCGGCGCCCCCCGTCCCCTGCGGGCCTTGTGCGTGGTGCCCCACGGCATGGAAGAGGGGACCGAGCTGGATGTCCCGTCCGAGCCGATCGGCCTCATCGTCGGCCGACCCGCCCAGTTCCGGTTCTTCAGTTCCGCCGTGCGCAAGGACGACCGCCCGGGTTCGCGGCTCACGGCTTGGAGTCCCGACGAACTGACGGAAACCGATTCGCTGGAAGCGACCTTGCCCGCGGTGGAGACCGACGGCGAGCACTACGTGCCCGTCACCTTCCACGCCAAACTCACCGAGTTGGGATTGTTGGAACTCTGGTGCGTGAGCGCCCGCGGAGAAGGCCGCTGGAAATTGGAGTTTAGCGTGCGCCAGGATGCCGACCGCTGACGGTCCCCGGTTGCCGCTCGGCCATCCGCCCGCCGACTCGGCCGTTCGCTTGGGCGGCCCACGACGAACACTGTGCAGCCATCGCCGGTCTTACACTCCCCGCCCGACGCGGAGACGGTTCCGCGCCCCTTAGTGTTCCCCGCCGGGAACGAAAAACTCCACCGATTCGTTGACCACGTCGGTGCCCGCCTCGAACTCATAGGCCCCCGGCTCCGTAAGCTCCACGGAAAAGGATTGGGGCTGGTTCGCAGACTTCCAGCGGTGCGTGATCCGCAGCAGGGAAGGGTCGCGCGGCTGGTCCCGCAGGCAATGGGCAGTCACGCGGAACTGGTTCAACGCCGGCCGGCCTTCCCCCCGGAAGTACACCACCCGCGCCGGTTGTTCCAGCGGGACATCCAGATCGTGATGGTAGTGAGCGTGGGCGTGATCCGCGGGCAACGCGGGTAACGCCAACGGCTGAAAGCTGGCCGGCTGCTCGACCGCGAACGCCAAATCGGCCGTTGTGGCCGCTGGTGTTTCGAGAGCGAAGGCAAAGCTGCCCCCCGCCGTGAACCACGCAATGCGCGACTGCGGAGGAGCCGATACCCGGGCCGTGAACGGACCGATCACCCGTTGCCCGGGATCCCCCGGTTGAAACGTTCGCGGGGGACGAATCACCGGCCGCAAGAAACCGTTCTCGTCGTGCGTGGGAGCATCGATCACGACGGGAAACGTGTTTCGCCCCGTGCTGTCTCCGGTCTTGAGCACGAACCGATTGCGCCCCGGGTGCACGGCGGGCAACGACCGGCGGGCCATCTGCACCCACGACGTGATGCGCAGCGACCGCAACACGCTGTGCCCCGGCTCTCCCTGAAAGTCGATCCGCAGCCAGTATCCGTAGCCGCCGGCAACTTGCGGCGTCAGGTCCAATCGGGCCGGAAACGACTTCGTCTCCAGCGCCAACCAGGTCGCCCCGGCGTTGCGGGAATAAGACACGGACAGATGGCTTCCGTCCAACTCCACCACCGACGCCTCTCGATCGTCTTTGGGATCGTCCAATTTGCCGACTTCGGGGACCAGCACATACGGTGATTGCACCAAGAACACGGCCGATCCCTCCCCCGCCTCGCGCAGCGTCAGCCCCTCGGACGTCACCTCCACATTGGCGGCGAAGGTCACGCCATCGGCGAAATCGTGCGGTCGACCGCGGAGCAGCGGCTCGTAGATCAATTGCCCCTGCGTGTAAACCGGTTCGTTGGCCGCCGGGATCGCTTTCGGCCCGCGCGGCAGGGCCTCGAGGGCCTCGCGCCACCGGGCGTCCTTGGCTTCGGCCTCGGTCAGGTGCCAGCGTTCCCCCTGGGGCGACCACCATTGCGTGAACCGCTCGCCGCGCCGCAGCACAAATCCCAACGTGTGGCCCCGGGGAACGGGAAAATAGCGGGGTTGCACAGTGGAACCCGCCACCGTTTCGCGCGCCGCCACGTCGAACGCGCGCCAAGCACCGGCGACTTCGAGTTCGCTCACCAACTGCCGCGTGTCGGCTCGCAACGCCAGACGGGCGCGGCCCCAGCCGCCGGTCGTCCAGATCGCGGCCAACGTGCCCGCCAAAGCCCGCCGGTCTCCGTATCCGTAGACCGCTAATGTCTTCAAGGGATCGCCCACCAGGCCGAACTCCGGCACCGGGTCCGCTCCTTCCCACACCCCTCGTTCGACGAGTCGCAGCCCGCGGTTCGGGTCGGTCAGCCAGGCAAACACAGCCGCCGCCCGCGCCGCGTCGTCGCTGTGCCGGGCCGCGAACTCCGCCGCCAGGGTCGACAGGCTGTAACCATCGGGGTCGCGCGGACCGACGAGACGGGGAGCATACACCTCGGCCGATCCCGGCGCTCCCGTCAGGAGACAGACCAGGGTGGTCAACCCCGCGGCAGCCCAAGACCAACCAGGCGTCAAGCAGCGCATCAATAAGCAGCGCATCAATCACAGTTCATGCAGGGAAGGTGAAACGAGCGGAAACGGCCGCATTCGGGCGCAGGCATCTTGAAGCCTGCGGCGGGCGGTGTCAAAGGAAGGACTGGGCCACTCGCGCGAGCCGCGGGGGAGAGAGATGTCTGAGCGGAGGCCGAGGGGCCAGGATGCCAGCCGCAGGGAAAGCAAAGAGACGGTCGACAGGCAGCCGACCGTCTCTTGCGCGAAGCTCATGGTGCCGCTGCTCGCGGGTGTGCGACTGGCCGCATGACGTGGATCGGCATCGCGGCGGATCGCAAACGGGAGTCGGCAGCCGGTTCACATCGACGGAGTCGGAGTGGGTTGAGCGTTCGTCGTCTTCTTCTTCGCGGGCTTCTTGGCGACCTTTTTCGCAGATTTCTTAGAGGCCTTCTTGGCCTTCTTCGCCGCCTTCTTCGCCGCCTTCTTCGCTGCTTTCTTCTTGGCCACGTTCAGTCCTCCTTCCAGAGAGACATCTGTGTGACCGTCTTCGCCGCTGGCTGACCGGAATTTGCAGATCGGCGCCGACGCGTCACCACCCGAATCCTTTCCGACCTGCCAACCGTGGCAAGTCGCGCGGCAGAGCAAGAGAGCCTGGCGTCGCGGAGCAACCATCGCGGCAGCAATTGTCGTCCACGCTTGACAAGCTCAACTCCCTTTTCCCTGCCACTTTACTGGCCGCTCATCCTAAGCATTTCAAAGAATACTTCAAGCCTTTTGTGCGCGTTTCCACTCAGAAATTCGAGGTTTTTCCATCACGCGGCTCGCGCGCAGGCCGCGCGAACACCGCGACGCACACACCGCGGCGCCGCCGCAATCGGCCATGCCGGACGCCACCAGACGACCTCCACGGACCAGCCGCGATTGCAAAATCTCCCTGAAAAACAGGCGTTTTTGCAATGCGATCCCGCGCACGGTCCATCGCGCGCTGCCGTCAAACACACCGCGCGAAGCACGCGCACGTCGACCGCGCGCCGCGCAGGGCGCGCTCCGCGCGGAGCACATACAGTGCGGTGTGACGTCCTCGATCGCGCGCCACAAGCGGCCGCTGCCCCCACCTCCGCGCAGCGCCTCGCTCGTTTCGAGCATGTCCGTTAGCGCGCAGACCACCGCGCGTCACAGCGCGCGGCAACGCTGGCGGGATGGCAACACCGGTGGGATGATGACACCGGTGGGATGATGACACGAGCGGGATCGTAACGCGGGCAGCAGGGCGACGCGGGCAGTATAGCCACGTCGGCGGGATGGCGACGCGGGCAGCAGGGTGACGCCGCCCAGACACATGCCTCAGGCCGCGGACAGGTCGGCAAGCACACTCCGCAAATAGCGGAGGCTTTCGCGGGCGATGTGTTCGGCGCCGGGCCGGTAATCGAACACTTCCACCGATACCCAGCCGTCGTAGCCGGTGTGCAACAGGGCCGCCAGAATGGGATGAAAATCAGTCGGTCCCATGCCGGGGCCGAGCAGATTGCGGTCGTTCACATGGAAGTGCCGCGTCAAAGCGGCGTACTTCTCGATCAGCTCCGGAATCGGCGTCGCTTCCGAGAGCATGGCCTTCACGTCTTGATGCAGCCGAAAATTGGGATGATCGACGCGGGCGATCAACTCGGCGGCTTCCGCGCAGGTGTTGATGAAGTCGGTTTCCTGCGGCGTGAGCGGCTCCATGCAAATGGTTACGCCCCGGTCGGCCATCACCGGCATCACCGTGCGGAACACTTCCGCGGCATGATCCAAAGCCTGCTGCATGGTCATGCCCCGCTCCAAACTCCGCTGGGCCGGTGAGCCGAAGACCATCACCGTGCCTCCCAAGTCGGCACAGGCGTGCCCCAGGTCGATCAGATACTCGGCCGTGGCCGAACGAATCGCCGCATCGAAGGTGGTCAGATGCAAGCCCGTTGTTTTCGCCAACAGCCAATGCAGGCCGCAAATGGTCAGGCCGTGGTCGGCGGCGACCTTGCGCAGTTCTTTTCGCTGCGCTGGCGAGACGTCGGTGATCCGCGGCGCCAACGTGAACGGCGCCACCTCGATGCCGGTGTATCCCGTCTCGGCAAGGAACCGGCACTGCCGTTCCCAATCCCAACCTTCGAAGAGTTCCTGGCAAAGGGCGAATTTCATGGCGATGTCCTTGCGGCAGGCGAATCTCAGGCGACGATACCGCGCCGGAGAACACCCTGCGAGCATCTCACGGTGGGGAACTTGGAATTCAGCCGCTGCCCGACGCCGCTCCCGTCGGCTAGGGAGTGGCGGGGGAACAGTCGGCTACGGAACAGTCGGCTGCGGCACGGTCCGGTGGGGAACAGGGGGCTGGGAACGGCTGGAGATGGGCTGAAGGTCGCCTGTGAAACGGTTCGCTGGGGATCGCGAGAGGGGAGGCCTGTTCGGGCGGCTGTTGTTGGGCCTGTCTTGGGGGAGACGCTCGTCCTGTCTCAACGCGGATCAGGGTTGGAACCCCCGTTGCAGAGGCCCCCTGCCGCGGGACCGGGGTCAGGCGACGTCGGCAACTTCTGCCGGGAAACGCTCGAGCCGGCCGAGATTTGAGTCGATTTGAGGCCGAAAACCGAGACTTCGCGTCAAGCCGTCGGGGTGCGGAAGTTAGCATTCGCGCAAGGTGCGGGAAGGTCCGCGGGACGCGTCGCGCGTCAAACTGTAGGCATTGTGCACGGGCTATGGGATTGGCTTACCGAGAGCGAGTTAGCGTCGGATGCTGTCCGATGTTTCCTTGCGAGCTGGTCGGTGTTCACTGCCCCGCCGAGGCGGGAACCCGCGGGAGCAGACCACCGCGCGGCCGGGCTGCCGGAAAATGCAGTCGAGTGCAGAGACTGCCGTAATGTTAATTTGCAGGGACTTGGTAGGACGCCGCAATTAGTTCAAGCAGGACGATTGGATAATCCGATCAAAACGGCGACGACCATACTCGTCACCCAATCCCCGCACCCCCCGTTTGGCTCGCAGCCAAACTGATTGGAAGGACATGTTCATGCGATCCGCAGCCTGGATGGTAATGCTTGCGGGTATCACGGTGGCCGCCGGCAGCGGCGCCGCCGAAGCCTCGTATTGTGGCGCCGGCAAGTTCTTTAGTTGCTCCAAGAAAGCGTGCGCACCCTGCGGCGACTATTGTGCCGCCAAAACGTGCAACACCACCTGTTACCGCACAGTGTATGAAACCGTCTGGGAACCGCAAACCTATCAGTGTGTCCGGACGGTGTACGACCAGTGCATCGAACAGTGTCCGGTGCAGGTGACGCGGAACGTCTACGAGACGTGCTGGCGGGACGAGTGCTACACCGTCTGCAAGCCGTGCTACCAGACGTGTTACCGCGAAGTCTGCTGCACGGTCCGCAAGCCATGCTTCCAGACCTGCTACCGCGATGTGACCTGCCGCATCCGCCGGCCGTGCTATCAAACCTGCTACCGCGACGTCTGCTGCACGGTTCGCAAGCCGTGCTATCAGACCTGCTACCGCGACGTGTGCTACACGGTGTGCAAGCCGATTTACGAAACCCACTATCGGCAAGTATGCTGCACCGCCTACCGGACGGAAACCGAAACCTGCTATCGGAACGTGTGCTACACGGTCTGCCGGCCCGTCACGGAATACAAAACCGTGCAGGTGTGCACGGGAGACTGGGTGACCGAAACGAAGCAGGTTCCCGGCCCGATCTGCCAGCGGTGCGTGTGCGATCCGGGGACGTGGGAATGGGATCCGTGCACCTGCTGCTGCGTGTACAAGCCGGGCTGCTGCCGCATCGTCTGCGAACAAACCATGCAGACGGTCTGCTGCCGCCGGTGGGTGCCCCGGGTCGAGTGCCGTCAAGTCGCCTGCACGCGGATCGAACAGGAAGTCCGCCAGTGCCAGGTGCCCTATACGGTCTGCCGTCAGGTGCCCTATCAGGTGGTGAAGAACGTGCCCTACACCTGCGTCCGGTATGAACAGCAGGTGTGCACCAAGAAAGTCCCCTACACCACCTGCACGTGGACCTGCGAGACGATCACCAAGCGGGTGCCCTACACCACCTGCACCTGGACCGAAGAATGCGTGACGAAGAAGGTGCCCTACACCACCTGCACGTGGACCTGCGAGACGATCACCAAGCGGGTGCCCTACACCACCTGCACCTGGACGACCCAAACCTGCACGCGAAAAGTGCCCTACACCACGTGCCGGCAGGTCTGCGAAACGCGGATGGTGACGAAAACCCGCTGCGTGCCGCGGCAGGTGGTCGAGACCAAGGTCCGCTGCGTCCCCCGCACCGTTTGCCGCCAGGTCCCCGTCGAGGTGTGTGCTCCCTGTGCGCCCGCCTGTGCGGCTCCCCAAGCCGCCGCCAACTGCGCTCCGGCCCCCGTGCCGGCCGTCCAGTAATCGCGGCCTGCTGACACATCGCCACCGTTGGTTTCGAAAGCCGAGGGCGTCCCCCTCGGCTTTCTTCGTTTCCCAGCCGAGTCGACAGCGGCAAATGGGTTTGACATGATGCCGGTGACAGTGGGTTTGACATAATGCCGGTGACAAATGGGTTTGGCATGATGCCGGTGACAAATGGGTTTGCCGTGATGCCGGGGATCCTCTTGCGGCTCGTCGGGGCAAACGAAGACATCTTCCGGCGCGCTGGGGCAACGCAAGGCATGGCCATGCTTCTATTCCGTCGTCCCTTCGGTATGGTTCTGCTGCTCGCCAGCGTTGGCTCGGCCTTGCCCGCCGCGGACAGCCCCCCCGCCCCCTCTGCCCACGCGCTCCGCCTCGTGGGCGACGAGGAGGTGCATGGCGATGGCCGCACTCCGCCGACGATCGCCACGCCGTCCGGCATCGACCTCGGAACCCGCGATTTCACGCTCGGCCTCAGCGTGCACACCGAGGAACGTCTGCGCGACGACCTCGGCAGCCTGCTCAGCTTGTGGGATGCGCACACGCGGCACGGTTTTCATCTGGAACTCGCCAACAACACGGGTTGCACCAGCAGCCAAGCGAATTGGCGGCAGTTGCAGTTCGGCCTCGATGCCGGCTCCACTCCCGCTTGGCGTGCCGAAGGCCGGCCCGGTCGCGCCGTGCTGGGCTTCGCCCTGTGCGTGCACGACGGATGCCTGTATGTCGGCACCTGCGAAACCGAGGGGGACGGCGAGGGGCGCGTGTACCGTTATGTTGGTCCCGGACACTGGCACGCCTTGCCGCGGCTGGACGGCTCCAACGCCGTCACGTCCCTTGCCAGTCACGAGGGCCGCTTGTATGCCGCCACAGGCAAGTATCGCCTCGCCGGTTCGTCACTGCCGGAATCGTCGAACCCTCAACGAGGCGGCCGGGTGTTTCGCCTGTCAAGTGATGATCAATGGGAACCGGCGGGCGAACTCCCCGACACGGAGGCCGTGGCGGGACTGGTCCACTTCGATGGTCGCTTGTACGCCTCGTCGCTGTATCGCCCGGCAGGATTCTTCCGCCACGAAGGAGGCCGACAGTGGACCTCCGTGCCCACTCCCCACGCCCAGCGCGTTCAGGCCCTGACGGTGCACGACGGAGCGATCTATGCCAGCAGCTACGATGGTGGCAAGGTCTACCGCTTCGACGGCACCGATTGGACGGACTTGGGTCTCGTGGGCCAGGACAACACGCAAACCTACTCCTTTGCCGCCTATGGGGGCCGCTTGCACGTGGGCACCTGGCCCAGTGGCCGCGTGTTTCGCCTCGATCCTCCCCACACCTGGACGGATACCGGCCGCTTGGGCGACGAACTCGAAGTGATGGCCCTGCTGGTGCACAACGGCAGCCTGTACGGGGGCACGCTCCCGTTGGGACAGGTCTACCGCTACGATGCCGGCGGCTGGACCCTGCTCAAACGCCTCGATGAAACACCCGACGTGAAATATCGCCGCGTGTGGACGATGGCGACCTATCAGGGACGATTATTCTGCACCACGCTCCCCTCGGGCGAGATCTGGTCCCTCTCCGCGGGGCAATGCGTCACGTGGGATCACGAGTTCCCTTCCGGCTGGCACGACGTGGCGGCCCAACGTCAAGGGGGACGACTGCGTTTGTTTGTCGATGGCCGCTGCGTCGCGGAATCCTCCGGGAACGATGCACCCCTCGCGTTAGCCACCGGTCGTCTCAAGTTGACGGTCGGAGATGGTCCCCGCGGCCCCTTCCTGGGACGGCTCCGCAAGGTTTGGCTGGATGTGGCCCCCTGAGCGGCTGTTCCCGCTCGGCAACCCTGATTGGCCGACGCGGATCACCGCATTGCCCTTCAGGTGCCGCGGCGTATGATGATGATCGGCACCGCCAGGCCGCCTGGCGGACAGCTTGCCCGGCGGCCCCTTCGCCGAGGAAACCTGCGGCGGCAAGTGCCCGTGCATGCCCACTGCCGAACAATATCTCAAGCCCGAAGTCATCCGCCGAGTGGCCCGGCTCGACCTGCGGGCCCGGTTCATCGTGGAAGGATTTCTGACGGGGCTGCATGCCAGTCCGTTCCACGGCTTCAGCGTGGAATTCAGCGAACACCGGCGGTATGTCCAGGGAGACGATCCCAAGGACATCGATTGGCTGGTCTACGCCAAAACCGACCGGTATTACGTCAAAAAATATCAGGCCGAGACGAATATCAGCGGCTATTTGCTGATGGACCTGTCGGCGAGCATGGGCTACACGCATCGGCAGGAGTTGACCAAATTCGATTACAGCATTTGCCTCGCCGCCGCCCTGGCCTATTTGATGATCCACCAGCAGGATCCCGTGGGGCTGATGACCTTCGACGAGCGGCTGCACACCAGCCTGCCCCCCCGCAGCAAACGGACTCAACTGGGAACCATCCTCGGCGTGCTGGCGAAAGCTCGGCCCACCGGCCCCACGGACGTGGCGGGCAATCTGCGGCGCATCGCGGCCATGGTGCGGCACCGCAGTCTGCTGATGTTGTTCTCCGACCTGTTATGCGATCAGCAGCCGGTGCTCGAAGCCCTGAGGTTGATCCGCCACGCCGGGCATGATGTGATTGTGTTCCACATTCTCGACGAGGCGGAGGTGAACTTTCCCTTCGAGGGAGTCGTCGACTTCGAGGATCCCGAAACGCATCACAAGCTGGTCGTGGACGCGGCGGGGATTCGGGCCGATTATTTGGAGACGTTGCGCTTGTTAAGGGATGAGTATCGGCGGGAATGCCTGCGGATGGGTGCCGATTACGTGCCCCTCGACACCAGCCTGCCATTCGATCGCGCGCTGTTGGAGTATCTGTCGCAACGTCAAGCGCGGTTTTGAGATGCGTCACTTCCGCGGAGACGCTTGGCGACGCCTGACCCAAACGGGCGAGCCGCCCGGGAACCGGGGAAATCGGCACAGCCGGTGCAGGTGGGTCGGCCGGTGAATTGACGGAACTGCCGTCGTCGGGCGAGCTTGCAAGACGTTGGTTCCCTTCCGTAGGATGACCCGGCGGCAGGAAATCCCTGCCGTCGCCGTCGAACCTCTTTCCCAAAAATTCTTGACGGCCGTTCCAGCGCTCCGCGGCGAATTGGCGTAGGCGCTAGCGCTTTGTACCGTAGCTCAAATCGTGTGGCCTCGCGCCAAGCTGTGATAAGCGACCTGCTGGTTTCCTTCCAGTTGCACCCGTTGTCCCGTTGTACCCGTAATTCGAACTCGGACATCCCCATGAGCACAAATGGTGCACCGCGCGAAGCGGTCATCGAGATCCGCAACCTGACGAAGATCTACCGCGATTTCTGGGGTCGCAAAAAAGTTCGGGCGCTCAACTCGCTCAGCCTGGATGTGTACCGGGGAGAGGTGTTCGGGCTGTTGGGGCCCAACGGATCCGGGAAGACCACCACGCTCAAGCTGCTGCTGGGGCTGTTGTTTCCCACCGAGGGGGAAATTCGCATTCTGGGGCAGCCAGCGTCCGATGTCCGCAAAAACGAGCGCATCGGCTACCTTCCCGAAGAGTCCTATCTGTACCGCTTTCTCAACGCCGAGGAAACGCTCGACTTCTACGGCCGGTTGTTCAACATGACCAAGGCCCAGCGGAAGGAGCGGACCGAAAAACTGCTCGACCTGGTGAAGATTTCCCACGCCCGCAAACGGCAGTTGAAGGAATACTCCAAGGGCATGACCCGCCGCATCGGCGTGGCCCAGGCGCTGATCAACGACCCCGATCTGGTGCTGCTCGACGAACCCACCAGCGGTCTGGACCCGCAGGGCAATCGAGACATGAAAGACCTGATCCTGGAACTGAAGGCCCAGGGCAAAACCGTGGTCATGTGCAGTCACCTGTTGCCTGACGTGCAGGACGTCTGCGACCGCATCGCCATTCTGGACGTCGGCGAGCTGAAGGTGCTGGGCCGGGTGGATGAACTCTTGAAATCGCAGAATCAGACGCAGGTGATCAGCTCGAAACTCTCTCCCGAGGCCGTGGCGGAAGTGGAGGCCGTGCTGCGCAAGCACGGGGCCACCTACCAGGTCGACCATCCCACCGTCGACCTCGAGGAACTGTTCTTGCGGACCGTCAAGGAAAGCAAGGAGCGGCCGGGCCGCCGTTTGGTGTCCGAGGAGCCGAGCAAACAGCCGGCGACCTGACGGCGCGGCGGCCGGCGGACGTTCCTCGCGGCCGGAACGGCACGCCCGTCGGCTCCGCGCGACCGCGGAAACCAGCCCGCCCGCCGCGACCACCACCGTCGTTCGAGTTACGCCTCACTGCCCTGGTCTGTCGAGACGCCCGCTATGGACTTCAACCCGACACCGTTCAACTTCGCGACTGCCCTGCAAACCTGGTTGCAGGTCTTCGGAGCGGCCGTTTTGATTCTCGGCGGCGCGACGTTGCTGGGACTGGTGGCCAGCCGCGGCGCAACGGGACTTGTGATTTGGGCCAACGAACTCGGCGGCATGCTGCGCGACGTGGCCAGCATTTCCCCCCGCCGGGTGTGGGCGCTGGCGCAATTGACGTTTCGCGAGGCGCGGCGGCGGAAAGCGCTGCTGGTGTTTGTGGTGTTCGCCTTGCTGTTCATGTTCGCGGGCTGGTTTCTGTCGGGCACCAACGTCCCCGTGGAGAATCAGTCGAAGATTTACGTGGCCTTTGTGTTGCGGGCCATCAGTTGGTTGATGCTCCCCGTGGTGCTCCTCTTGTCCTGCTGGGGCATTCCCGAGGACATCCGCCTGCGTTCGCTGCATACGGTGGTCACCAAGCCGGTGCATCGGCTGGAAATCGTGCTGGGACGCGTGCTGGGATACAGCATTATCGGCGGACTAGTGCTGGCGGTGATGGGGTTCGTCGGCTGGGCGTGGATCGTCCGGCAGATGCCCGCGGGAGCCAAGGCGCACCTCACGTGCCGGCAACCCGTCTTCGGTTCGCTCACGTTCAAGGACCGGGAAGGCAACGAACGGGACGCCAAGGGGAACCCGCTGACGGCGGGGGTGAATACCGGCGATGTGTGGGAGTTTCGCAGCTACATCGAAGGGGCGACCAAGGCCCGGGCCGTGTGGCGCTTCTCCGGCGTGTCCGAGAAGCTGTTCGATCCCGAGGGCAATTTGGTGCTGGAAAGCCGTTTTCAGGCCTTTCGCAGTTACAAGGGGGACATGAGCCGGCCCCTGTCGTACCAGTATGTGCTGGTCAATCCCGATACGGGGCTGCGCGTGCCGACCGGCTTCCGCACGGTCAACGAATTCCGCTACCGCGTCGATCCCATTCCCCGCATCTTGCCCCGCGTGGCCGAGGTGGCCATGCCCGAGTCGTCCGGCGGCGACAAAACCGAGTACGACCTGCTCGCCGACATCGTCAGCCCCAAGGGAGACTTGATTGTGGAAGTGCTGTGTGCCGACCCCAATCAGTACCTCGGCATGGCGGCCCCCGACCTGTTCATCCGCACGCCGGACTTGCCCTTCTGGATGGGCTATGCGAAGGCGGTGGTGTGCATCGGCACGGTGATGCTGCTGGTGATTCTGCTGGGGGTGACGGCGAGCACGTTCACCAAGGGACCGGTGGCGACGTTGCTGACCTTCTGCCTGATCGTGGTGGGCATGACGTCTCGCGACTTCATGGGGCTGCTGGTCGGCGACGAGCAGGCCTTGCGGAAAGCGGCGATGTATGCCGGCGGCAAGCAGGCGGCCCAGCAAGGGGGTGGCGTGTTCGAATCGATCTACCGCATCGTGACCTACATGAATCCGTCGGTTCCGCTGCCGGAAGGGCCGGCGACGACCCTGATGAAAACGGTCGATGGCGCCCTGGTGAGCTTCTTGTGGCTGGTCCACAAGATCATACCGGATTTCGAGTATCCCGATCGCGCCATGCGCTATCTGGCGGGAGGCTTCGACGTCGAATGGAAGACGGCCTTGCTGCCCAGTTTGGCGCTGGTCGGGGCCTACATCATTCCCTGCCTGCTCTTGGGCCATTTTGCCCTCCGCATTCGGGAGCTGGAGTCTAAATGAACCGCCTCAGCTCGCAACAACGGAAATTGACGTACCTGGGCGGCATCCTGCTGCTGCTGATGCCCATCATCCGCCTCGGCATGCCCGCGGATCGGAATCCCGATTCCGGAGGCAGCATTGCCCGTTTGCGGCAGGAATTGGACCTGGGAGAAAGCGATCTGGGCCAGCTCGATCCGGCCGGCTCGGCGATGAACCTGGCGTTGTTGGGGCTGCGGGGCATCGCCGCCAACGTGCTGTGGATGCAGGCGGAACAACAGAAGACCCACAAAGACTGGGAAAACATGAAGGCCACGACCGAACAAATCGTGCGCCTGCAACCCCACTATGTGAAGGTGTGGGACTTTCACAGTTGGAACCTGGCGTTCAACGTCTCCGCGGAATGGGATGCCGTGTCGGACCGTTACTTCTGGGTCAAGGAGGGGGGCAAGTTCCTGATGAAGGGGGTCGAGCGGAACCGCAACGCCCCGGCCCTGCCGTGGTATGTGGGCCGCATTTACGGCCCGAAAATCGGCATGTCGGACGAAGCCCGCTATTTCCGCCGCTTCTTCCGCCAGGATCCCGATCCGCAGTTCAACGGCGGCGTCGATCCCGAATGGAACCGCAACGACGAAGACCATTACCTCGTCGCCAAAGTGTGGTTCCAACGGGCCAACGATGTGCACGCGCTCGGCAAGATGACGGAAACGCCACAAGACAAGACCATCTTCCGCTCGTACCCGGCCCGCTCGCAGCTCGACTACGCCGGCGCGCTGCAAAAATACGGCTACTACGAGGAATTCGATCGGCAGGTGGGCGACCGCCGGCTCTCCGACACCGAGCGCGAGGAATTGGAGTCGCGGATCCGCGAACAGTTGCGGGAAAAAACGCGCGACGCCTGGAAGCAGGGCTTCGACGATTGGACCAAGAAATACGGCCAGGAATTGTTCACCATCGACTTCCTCAATCAGATCATCCAGATCCGGCTGGAAATGACCGAGGAGGAAATGCACTCCCTGGCGAAAACGCCCGAGCAACTGGCCTTCCTGAAAAAGGCCGTCAACGCCTATCAGGACATGACCAACTACCGCTACTGGCGGACCCGCGCCCTCAGCGAGGCGGAACCGGATACCGCCGAGGCCCACTGGCAGTTGTTCGCCGCCGGCGAACAGTATCACAAGGCCAACCCCGACAAAGCCATGGCCCACGCCTTCGAAGCCATGAAGCTGTTCGCCAAGGTCCTCGAACGCTATCCCGAATTCCGCTACGAAGACACCTTCGCGGAAGAAGCGGTCACCGCCGTCATGGTGTGGGACCTGTCCCACAAGCTCAAAGGCCTCAGACGACCCGAATCCTTCCCCTTGAAAGACCTCTGGGAAGAACGGCAGGAGCGGGTCGAGGAATACAAGCGGCACTTCGACCGGCGCTTCGCCCAGCAGTAACACGCCCCCCGCACGGCCACACGATGTCGTCGGCCTGCCGCAACCCGGCAACCAACCGATCGACTGCCGTCAACCCGCGCCCGGCCCCCGACCGCAGCCGGGAACCAGCCGCTGGACCACGTTCCACAGCCGCGCACCCGATTCGTCGATCGGCCCGGCGTTGTCCACCAGCGCAGTCGCCGCCGACCGCTTCCGCTCCAACGGCCACTGGCTGGCGGACCGCCGCGCGAGTTCGTCGGCACTCCACCCGCGCAGGCTCGTAATCCGGTGGTGACGCAGCGCCTCGGGAGCGTCCACGAAAATCACGAAGTCGCAGATGCGGTCCCAGCCCGATTCGAGGAGCACGGCGGCGTCGAGCAGCACACAACAGGTGGCGGACGGATCGAGTCCGGCCACCGTGCGCTCGATGTCTTGCTGGATTTCAGGGTGAACGATCTGTTCGAGCCGTTGACGATCGGCGTGATGGGCCGGCGTGTCTCCAAAGACCCGCCGCGCCAGCCGCGCGCGGTCGATGTTTCCCTGTTCGTTGAGGATGTCGTCGCCTAGCTGCTCGCGCAGGCGGCGAATCACGTCGGGCCGTTCGAGCACCTGATGGCCAATCCGGTCGGCATCGATGGCGACCACGGGATAGCGCTCGGCGACCCACCGGGCCAAGGTGCTTTTGCCCGACCCAATGCCGCCGACCATGCCGATCACGGGAATCCGATCGCCACTCACGCGGGAGTTCCTCTGTGTCCAAGCCGACGGGGAGTGTCCTAGGGCCGAGGAGTGTCCTAGGGCCGAGGAGTGTCCTAGGGCCGAGGAGTGTCCTAGGGCCGAGGAGTGTCCAAGGGCCGAGGAGTGTCCAAGCCGCCGAGGAGGTCGAGATTCTGTCATCCAACCAGATTTCTGCCAGCTTGCGAGGGGATTTCTACTGGTTTCCGATCGGATTTCCAGCAATTCGACTCCCCACGGCACCGAGCCGCCGTTTGGACGGGTCTTCCGTCGCGGGACAAGTGGCTCTGTCTCCGCCGGGCGATTGCCCGCCGGCAACCTGGCAGGAGCGTACCCGTTCGCCGCGTGATACACTATCATCCTGGGAGAATCTGTCAGCCGGGGAGAGTCCGCACGATCCAGCGGGAGAACGGCGCGGCCATGTCGGAACGTGGACAACGCATGCTGTGGACGTTGCTGACGGGGTTGTGGTGCGTCGCGGCGATTCCCCCCGAGACGCTCGCCATGGCCCGCGGAGTGGCCCAAACCGTCGCTGCCGCCCAACCGGGGAATGCGTCTCGAGCGGCTGCTCGTCGTCCCCGCAACAAGGCGGAATCGACCGCGCACAGCGAGGCGGCGGGCAGCACCGACCCCGCACAGGTCCGCGGGTTTTGGCAGCAGTATGACGCGGTGACGGCGCGGCTCGCCTTACGGCAGCAGCCGCGTCCCGAGGTGCTCCGCGACTCGCGCCGCCTTGCCGCCCTGGTCGACAAGGCCCACGTGGGTTTGTTCTTCACCGAAGACGGGCCGACGCGCTATTTCGCGTGGCATTTGCGACTCGGCAACGAATCCAACCAGCCGGTGGTGATTTCCCGCGAGCAGATTCGTGCGGTCATCGACGACCGCACCGTGCCCACCACGCCGATCGATGGCAAACTCGTCAACCACGGGTTTCCCTATGCGGGAGAGTATTATTCCTTGGAAGCCTGCCAACCCGCCGCCGAAATCACCGTCCCCGCCGGCGGGGTGGCGGCCACGTGGCTGGTTTACGGCGGGCTGCCGGTGCAGTCCACGCTGCCTCCGTGCACCATCGAGGTGCAAACGGGGGATGCGGTGTTGAAACTGTCGGTCAATGCCGTGCAGTACGCGCTGCTGGCCACCAACATCGAAACCCTGGGTCCGCGGCAGGAATTGGCCCTCGTCACCGTGGGGGGGCTGCTGAATACGTTCAATGTCTACACGCTGGTGGAGGCGATTGAGGAACTGGCCTCTCGCCGGGTCCACCGCCTGGTGCTCCGCTGGTCGGCGGACGCCGGTCAGCCGGAAAGCCTGATTCTGAACTGGCTGCAAAACTCGGCCTTGGCCGTGGGCAGCGGTCGGAGCGTGAGCGATCAGTTGCCCACCTTCCCCACCGACATTCGGGAATTCCATCTGGTGGAATCGCGGCCGGGGCAGTTTTTGGCGCCGGAATACACGGCCCGGCCCTTCGCTCCGCCCCGCGTGCATGCGGACGTGGCCGACGCCGTGGCCGCCGCCATGCGGTCGCTGTATCCCACCCTATCCCGGGACGAGTTGCTGGCGGAGATTCGTCAAGGGCATCCGTTGTCGCAAGCGGCGGCGCTGATTCACGGCGCTCCCCGGCTCGACAACCAGGACCTGCCCCTCGTCTTGGAGTTATCGCGGCAGGAAGACCCCGCGGTGCGCCGCGCGGCCTTGCGGGCGCTGGGCGACTTCGATGATCCCCGCGCCCTCCAGCGGCTGGAAGAGGTGGTGCGAGCCGGAGACTCCGGCGACCTCGCCACCGCCGCGCAAGCCCTGTCCGAGTCCCGTTATCGTGCGGCGCGCGACCGGTTTACGTCCCTCCTGCGGGGCGGGGATCCTGCCCTCGAACGGCGGCTGGCCTTGGTCTTGGCCCGACATCCGCGGCCGGAATGGGCGGACATTCTCGTGCGGAACGTGGTCGACGAACAGGGGGAATGGCAACTCGATGTCTTGCGGGCCTTGGTGCGGTTGAATGATCCGCGGGTGATCGAGCTGTTGGCTCCCGTGCTCGCGGGAGACAACGACCGCTTGCAGGACGTGGCTTTCCAGATCCTTGCCGAGCGTTCGGAACCGCGGGCGGAAGAACTGGCGGCGGCGTTTGCGCGGAAACGGTTGGAGCGGTCGCCGCCCGATGCCGTCATCCTCTCCTTCCTCAGCCGCAGCAAAGACCCGCGGGCCGTGCCCTTGCTGCTCAAACACCTCGAAGGCCGCCACGACAAGGCGCCGCTGATCAACCTGTTGGGTCAGATCGGCGACGCCGCGGCGGGCGACGAACTGATTCGGCACTTCGACCGCCTGCAAACGCATGAACAGGCTGCCGCGTTGTTGGCGCTGCGGCAACTGCGGCATCCGCGGTTTGGGGAGGTCGCCGAACAGGCCCTCCAGAGCCAGCAAGACCTGATCGCCGCCCACGCGGTCGATAGCTTGTTGCAGCTTGGCGGCAGTCATGCCGAACGGCTGTTGTGCCAGGCGCTGCTCACTTCCACGCGGCCGGCGGTGCTCAACAGTCTGGCGCGGGCGGTAGCGCTCCTGGGCACACCCCAGGCCCGCCAGGCGCTGCAAAAAGCGCGGCTATCGGACGTGGCCGCACGTCGCGTGGCGGGGCAACTGGGCTTGCAACAGCTTCGGCAAAATTCGCCAGGGTACCCTTACTGGGAACAAGGGTTGCTGCATGCGCGGGCCGAAAAATGGGGCGAAGCCCTCGATGCCTACACGTTGGCCACGCAACTCGATCCGCAACTGGCGGAGGCCTTTGCCGGGCTGGGAGACGTGCATCTGAAGCAGTCGCGGTATGCCCAGGCGGAGCAGGCGTTCGGAGAGGCCTACCGTCTCGACCCGGCGAGCGGCCTGGCGTGCAGCGGGTTGGCGATCGCCCTGGTAATGCAAGGCCGTCTCGACGACGGCTTGCAGACGGTGGAGAAGGTGCGGGCCCAATTCGGCGACGACGTGAATTACGCGTACAACGTGGCCTGCGTCTATGGTCGAGCCATCGAGTTGGTTTCCCAGCAGCCCCCCTCCCCCGAACGGGACGCGCGACTCGCCCGCTTTCGCGAGCAAGCGCTCCGCGATCTCCGTCAAGCGGTGAAACTGAAGTTCGATGACTTCGAGTGGATGCGCAAGGATCCCGACTTGAAGTCCTTGCACGATCTGCCCGATTTCCAGAACCTGCTGCGGGATGCCGAGAACCGCTGAACGCGCCCTTCCCCTCGCGCCGCCAGCCTCTCCCGGCGACACACCGCCAAACCGGGAAATTTCCCGCGGAACGTGCCCCCCTGCCCCGGCAGCGGCATGCACTGGGTGCCGCCCCACCGCGGTAAAGACCAGCAGCAATCACCAGTTCGAATTCCTCACTTCCGTGTCGGATCATGGTGTACTTGAATCGCATCTACACGAAAACGGGCGACGGCGGCGAGACGTCCTTGGGAGATGGCAGCCGCGTCCCCAAAACCCATCCGCGCATCGCCGCGTACGGCGGGGTCGACGAGTTGAACTCGGTGTTGGGAATGGTGATCGCCGCCGGCGTCCCGGAAACCTGGGCCACGCTGCTGCGCACGATCCAGAACGATCTGTTCGACCTGGGGGCCGATTTGTGCGTTCCCGAAACTCCCGCGCCGGTATCGCCGCCGCTGCGGATCACGGCCGAGCAGGTGGCCCGGCTGGAGCGCTGGATCGATGAGGTGAACGCCCGGCTCTCGCCCCTCCACAGCTTCATCTTGCCGGGGGGGTCTCCGCAGGCTGCCCATCTGCATTGGGCCCGCAGCGTCTGCCGCCGCGTGGAAATCGGCGTGCTGCACCTGGCCGCGGTCGAGCCGATCAATCCGCGGGCGACAATCTACCTCAATCGGCTGTCCGATCTGCTGTTCGTGCTGGCCCGTGCCGCCAACCACGACGGCCGCGACGATCGGCTGTGGCAACCCGGCGGCTGACACGCAGTCGCGCGGAGGTTCGGCCAACGAACCGACCCAGGCGCCAGTGTGCGAGCTGGCCCAGGCGCCAGTGTGCGAGCCGGCCCAGGCGCCAGTGTGCGAGCCGGCCCAAGTGCCGGTGTGCGAGCTGGCCCGAGCGCCGGCCCGCGGACCGCACCACATGACGCGCACGGGCACACCAGGTTCGTGGCGACCCCCGCGCGGCGCTTCGGCCATGTCCCGCGGCGGCCGTCACAACACGCTCTGCATGCGCCGCACCGCTTCCTCGATGTTGTCGCGGCTGTTGAAGGCGCTCAGCCGGAAATACCCTTCTCCGCTCGCGCCAAAGCCGCTGCCCGGCGTGCCGACCAGATGCGCGCGCGACAACAAATGATCGAAAAAGTCCCAGCTCGACAGGCCCCGCGGCGTTTTGAGCCACACATAGGGGGCGTTGACGCCGCCGTAAACGGTCAGTCCGGCGCGCCGCAAGCCGTCGCACAAGATCCGCGCGTTGTCCAGATAAAACGCAATGAGTTGCCGGACCTGCTGCCGACCTTCCGGCGAATACACGGCCTCGGCGGCGCGCTGCACGATGTAGCTGACCCCGTTGAATTTGGTCGACTGTCGGCGATTCCACAAGCCGTGCAATTCCACGCGCTGACCCGCGGCGGAGCGGCCGGTCAATCCCCGGGGGACCACCGTGAACGCACACCGCGTGCCGGTGAAGCCCGCCGTTTTGGAAAAGCTGCGGAACTCGATGGCGCAGTCGCGGGCGCCGTCCAGTTCGTAAATGGAGTGCGGAATCGCCGGGTCGGTGATGTAGGCTTCGTAGGCGGCGTCGTACAGCAGCAGCGCTTCCTCCCGGCGAGCATAATCGATCCACTGCCGCAACGTGTCGCGCGAAGCCACGGTCCCCGTGGGATTGTTCGGATAGCACAAGTAGATCAGGTCGACATGCCGATCGGGCAATGCCGGCGTGAAATCGTTCTCGGCCGTGAGCGGAATGTAGACCAACCCGGCATAGCGGCCGGCGTCATCGGCCGGTCCGGTCCGGCCCGCCATCACGTTGGTGTCCACATACACGGGGTAGACCGGATCCGTCACGGCGACCACGTTGTCTGGTGCGAAGATGTCCAGAATGTTTCCCGTGTCGCACTTCGAGCCGTCGGAGACGAAAATCTCGTCCGCCGTGATCGGCGCCCCGCGGGCCTGGTAATCGTGGCGGGCAATCGCTTCCCGCAGAAATTCGTAGCCTTGCTCGGGACCGTAGCCGCGGAAGGATTCGCGGCGGCCCATTTCGTCGACGGCCTGGTGCATGGCCGCGATGACGGCGGGAGGCAGCGGTTCGGTCACGTCGCCGATGCCCAGCCGGATCAGCGGGGCGCCGGGATGCTCGTCGGCAAACTTTTTGACCCGGCGGCCGATCTCCGGAAACAGATAACCGGCCTTGAGCTTGAGGTAGTGATCGTTGATCTGCATCGTCGCCGTGTTTCGTGGAATCAAAGCGGGAACAAGACGTCGTGAACCTTCGCGCGGGGCGAACACGTCCGGCGGTCGACCGCGGGAACTGCCGCACGGCTGCCGGTGCCAGTCGGCCGCCTTTCGGTGAGCGGCCGGGAACCGTAGAATCTCCGCGAGTGTCCGCGCCGCGTCAAGCGGGTGGGACACTTTTCCGTGTGAAATCGAATTGGCCGAATCTCCTGGCCGGTTCCGCTGAAGGGGAACTTGACCCCCCGCCGGAGCAGGGAATCGGCCGTGGATGGCGCAGACTGGGTTCGCATGACCGCCCCCCCACGACGGCTTCTCGTTACCTCGGCGTTGCCCTATGCCAACGGGCACATCCACCTGGGACATCTGGTCGAGTACATCCAAACCGACATCTGGGTCCGGTTTCAGAAGCTCCGTGGACATCAGTGCGTTTACATTTGCGCCGACGACACCCACGGCACCGCCATCATGATTCGCGCCCGCCAGGAGGGGCGCTCGGAAATCGAGCTGATCGCCGACATGCGCGAAGCCCACCTGCGGGACTTCGCGGCGTTCGGGATCGCCTTCGATTACTACGGCAGCACCAACAGCGAATCGACCCGGGCGGTGTGCCACGAAATCTGGGCGGCGTTGCGGTCCAAGGGCTTGGTGGTCGAGCGGGACGTCACGCAGTTGTACGATCCGGTGGAACACACGTTTCTCGCCGATCGCTTCGTCAAGGGCACCTGCCCCAAATGCCGCTCCCCCGGTCAGTACGGGGACAGTTGCGACAAGTGCGGCGCCACGTACAGCCCCACCGACCTGATCGACCCCGTGAGCACGCTGTCCGGCGCTCGGCCCGAAGTGCGGACCGCGACGCATTTGTTCGTGCAGATCGAACAGTTGCGCGACTTTCTCACGGACTGGACGCAGCAGGGGGGGCACTTGCAGCCCGAAGTGGCCAACTATTTGAAGGGGCACTTCCTCAGCGAGCCGCTGCGGGATTGGGACGTTTCGCGGCCGGCACCCTACTTCGGCTTTCCCATTCCCGATAGCCCGGGCAACTACTGGTACGTGTGGTTCGACGCGCCGATCGGCTACATCGGGGCCACCGTCGACTGGTGTGCCGCCCACGGCGGCGACTGGCGCGCCTGGTGGCAACCGGCGGCGACGACGCCGGCGGACGAGCCGGGGGCGTCCCCACCGGAGATTCATCACTTCATCGGCAAGGACATCACCTACTTCCACACGCTGTTCTGGCCGGCCATGCTGCACGCCGCGGGATTCCAACTCCCCACCTTCGTGCACATCCACGGGTTTCTCACGGTCGACGGGGAAAAGATGTCCAAAACGAAGGGCACCTTCGTGATGGCCTCGACCTACGCCCGGCACCTCGATCCGGCGTACTTGCGGTACTATTACGCCTCGAAGCTGGGAGCGCGGCTGGACGACCTCGACCTGAACCTCGACGAATTCGTGGCCAAGGTGAATTCCGATCTGGTCGGCAAGGTGGTGAACCTCGCCAGCCGCACGGCCAGGTTCGTGGAGGCCACGGGGCTGTCGCCCGTCTATCCCGACGACGGCGGCCTGTTCGCTCAGGGGGCGGCCGCCAGCGAAACGATCGCCGCTTTGTACGACGCCGGGGAATTCGCCGCGGCGATGCGCGAGATCATGCTGCTGGCGGATCGCGCGAACAAATACGTGGAAGCCCGCGCTCCGTGGACGTTGAACAAGGATCCCAGCCGCGCGGCGGAACTGCAAGACGTGTGCACGGTGGCCCTCAATCTGTTCCGGCAGATCGTGATCTACCTGGCCCCCGTCCTTCCGCGTCTGGCCGAGCAGACCCGGCAATTGCTCCACTGTCCCATCGTTTCCTGGAACGAAGCCCTCGCGCCGCAAGTGGGCAGTGGTGTTTCCAGGTTCCAACACCTCATGAGGCGAGTCGAACTCGCACAGGTTCACGCCATGATCGAAGAAGGCAAGCAAGCTGCTCCGGAAACTGCCGCGGCCGCGGCCCCCGCCGACACCGCCGCCTACCTCGACAAGGAACCGCTCACCGAAACACTCTGCACGATCGACGACTTCACCAAGGTCGACCTGCGGGTGGCCCGCGTGCTCGAATGCGAGGAGGTGGCGGCATCCGACAAGCTGCTGCGAATGACCCTCGGCCTGGGCGGCGACGTGAAGCGGAATGTGTTCGCCGGCATTAAAGGGGTCTATCAACCTCAAGACCTGGTGGGACGGCTGGTGATCGTGTGCGCGAACCTCACTCCGCGGAAAATGAAGTTCGGCGTGAGTGAAGGCATGGTGCTGGCAGCCGGTGCCGGCGGAAAAGAGATTTTTCTGCTCGCTCCCGACGCGGGGGCGCAGCCGGGCATGCGGGTGCATTGACCGCGCGCCGCGCCCTCTCTGTTAGTCCGCTGGTCCGCCGCGCCTGCCCACAGTCCGCCGCGCCTGGCCACGGCGTCGGAGTTCCGCGGGGGCGGGCCACAACGCAGGGGTGTTCGGGGCGGGCTGAATCCGCCGCAGCGCGCGCTGACCCGGCTTCACGATCCCCGCGGCTGGCGGTACAGGGCCACGGCCAGCGCCGCTTGCCGTTTGTGGTCGACCAGGGGGCGCGGATAATCCGCCAGCGCGCCGGCGGCGGCCGGTTCGTGAAGGAACTTGTCGGGTAGATGGCGCAATTCGGGAACGTACCGGCGAATGTACTCGCCTTGAGGGTCGAATTTGCGGCCTTGCAAGGTGGGGTTGAACACGCGGAAGTACGGCTGCGGATCACAACCGGTGGACGCCGCCCATTGCCAGCCGCCGTTGTTGGGGGCCAGATCGCCATCGAGCAACTGTTGCATGAAATAACGCTCCCCCCAGCGCCAATCCACCAGCAAGTCCTTGGTGAGGAACGAAGCCACGATCATCCGCACCCGGTTGTGCATCCAGCCGGTCTGTTGCAGTTGCCGCATGCCGGCATCGACGATCGGGTACCCCGTCAGGCCCCGCTGCCACGCGGCGAACCAGTCCTCGCGGTTCGGCCAGGAGAGCTGGCGAAACCTCGGCAGAAACGCTTCGTGTTCCACCTGCGGACAGTGGTACAGAATGTGATAGTAAAACTCCCGCCAGGCGATTTCCCGCAGAAACGTGGTCGGTCCGTCCCGCTCGCCGAAGTCGACGGGAACGTCCCCCAGTGCCGCCAGAATCTGGGCCGACGTCAACGAACCATTCTTCAAATAGATCGACAGTTGCGACGTGCCCGCGGCGGCGGGAATGTCGCGCCGCTCGGCATAGAGGGTCAATTTGTTGTGCAAGAACTCGCCGAGCCGGGTGCGAGCCGCGGCAAAACCGGCGGCGGGCAGCGGCACGGTCGCGCGGGGAACGTGCTCCTGGCGATAGCGCTCCAGATGATCGGCGAGCGGGAGCGCTCCGCCAAACACCCGCGGCCAGGTGAGTGCGAACCGCGGACCCGCCGACGCAGTGGAGCGCGCGGCCTCGTGCTGCTGGAGGGCGGCACGCTGCGCGGCGATCCGCGCCTGCACGTGCGGTTGCCGCACCAAGGCGAACCAGCGTTTGGCGAACGGCGTGTAAATCTGATAAAAGCCCCCGCCGTCCCGCCGCAATTCGTGCGGTTCCACCAGCAGGTGGTCGCACTCGCTGTGCACCGTCACCCCGAAGGTCTTGGGCAGCCAGGCGGCGATGTCCGCATCCCGTTGGCGTGCGAACGGCTCGTAATCGCGATTGAAGGAGATCGACTCCGGCAGCAACAACCCGCGCTCGCCGAGGGCCCCCAGCACAGCCGAAAACGCCGCCCGCGGACCCACGTCCAGCACCAGCAGGTCGCCCCCCAGTCGCCGCAGATCGGTCCGCAGCGCCGCCAGGGTTTCCAGAAAAAACGCGAACCGATTCGCCGAGAAATCGGGTCGCGCCAAAAACTGGTGGTCGAAGCAGAACAAGCCCAGCACGCGGCCCTCGTGGCGCTGCCGGCTCCATTCCAGCGCCGGATTGCCGACCACGCGCAAATCCCGTCGAAACCAGTGCAAACCGTAGTGTGACAGGGGCACGGTGGCGGCAGCGCTCATGATGGTCCATCATAGTCGGCTGCCGCGTCGCCGCCCACCGGCCCGTCCGTCTCTCCCCAGGCATCCAAGGCATCGCATGCTGCCCCGCATTCTCGAACCCGAGGTGATGGATACCGCCGCCGAGGCCGCCGATTACAACGCGATGGACCATCGGCAGGTGAACCGCTGCTTCGTCGACGACCTGCTCGCCGCGCTGCCTCGGGCCGTCCCCCCCGCCGACGGCATCTGGCGGGTGTTCGACGCGGGGACGGGCACCGCCCTGATTCCGCTGGAGTTGGCGGCACGGGAGATTCCGATACGGATCACGGCCGCCGATGCCGCCGGGCACATGCTGCGCCTCGCCCAGGAGAACGTCACCCGGGCCGGCCGCGGCCAGGTCATTTACTGCGTTCACCGCGATTGCAAGCATCTGCCCGAGGCCGACGCGACGTTCGAGGTCGTCATGTCGAACAGCATCATCCATCACATTCCTCAGCCAGTCCACGTGCTGCGGGAATGCTGGAGAATTCTGCGTCCCGGAGGGCTGTTGTTCTTCCGCGATCTGCTGCGCCCCCCGGATGAAACCACGCTGGAGGAACTCGTGCGGCTTTATGCCGGCGAGGCCAATCGGCATCAGCGGCAGATGTTTCGCAACTCGTTGCATGCCGCACTCACCGTGGCGGAAGTCGCCGATTTGCTCGACCAGCTCGGTTTGCCCACGGATTGGGTCCGTGCCACCAGCGACCGACACTGGACGATCTGCGGCGTGAAAACGGAGTCAGGATCGCCCGGTTGAACCTCCCTGCGGCACGGGACGGCGAACCGCGGGGTGAGGCGGCCAGCCCGCCGCTGGGCGTTCCCGGCCGCCGTTGGCGACGGTCTGCCGCGGTCTGATTCGCGGCGGCAGCGGCACGGCTTCGCCCCGCCGCCGGTTCCACGGTAAACTGCGCGTTATGAGCGAACCCTTGGCGTATTTGAACGGTGATTGGGTTCCACGCTCGCAAGCCCGGCTGCATGTCTTCGATCTGGGGGTGGTGGGCGGCCTTGCGGTGGCGGAACAGTTGCGGACGTTTTGCGGACGTCCCTTCCGCGTGGCCGAGCATCTGGCCCGCCTGGAACAATCGCTGCGGCTGACGGGGTTGACCAGTCCGCTGCCGTTGTCCGATGTGCCCCTGCTCCTCGAGCGCGTGGCGTCGTCGACGATCAGGTCTGCCGCGTCCGGCCAGATCGAGGAATGCGGGCTGATCGTGTTCGTCACCGCCGGGTTGAATCCGACCTATGTGGGACGCGCGGCGGCAGCGGCTTCCGGCGGCACGCTGTGTGTGCATTCCTTCGAGTTGCCGGTGGAAAACTGGCGGGAGAAATACGAAAGCGGCGTCCGACTGGTCACCCCGCCGCAAACAGCCATGCCCCCGGAACTGGTCGATCCGCGGATCAAGTCCCGCAGTCGGCTGCACTGGCATCTGGCGGAACAGGCCGCGCGGGCGATCGACAGTCAGGCGCAGGCCCTGCTGGTCGATCGCGCCGGGTTCGTCACCGAAACCGCGGCGGCGAATTTCTGCGCCGTGATCCAAGGGGCCATCGTCAGCCCGCCCGAGGGAACCGTGCTGGAAGGGGTCAGTCTGGGCATGGTCCGCGATCTGGCCGCCGAGTTGAACATCCCCTTTGTGCGACGGCCCATTCCGGTGGCCGAGGCGCTCGCGGCGACGGAGTGTTTGCTCACGTCGACCCCCTCGTGTCTGCTGCCTGTGGTGGCGCTCAACCAGCATCGGATTGGCGATGGGCGGCCGGGACCGATCTACCGTCGGTTGTTGTCGGCATGGAGTGCCGCGGTCGGGAAGGATGTCCGACAGGCCTGACGCACCTGGGCGAGCGGATGGGGGACTGTCGCGCAGACGCGGCTGCGACACGATCGGTCGCGCTGGGTGCGATGGCACTTCCCTGTGTTCGACCAGGACATTTCAGACCGCTCGATTGGTTGGACGCTCGACCCCTTGGACGCTTGATCGGTTGGCTGCTCGACCCCTTGGCTGCTCGATTGGTTGGACGCTGGGACCGTTGGGCCGCTTCCGGTCGGGCTGTCCTCGACAATCGCGCTCCTGCCCGCGCTGTCCTATACAATGACGACGTCCATGCCTTTCCCGTGCGGTGTCGACGTGATTCCTCCGGCGGTCACCAGACGCCGCCAAACAACGCCCGTGGACGGGACGAAGCTCATCGCCGCACCGTGGGGAGGGGCTTGTCTCCAGAGCGATAGTGGAATATCAGACCATGTGCGATGCAACGTCGCCTGACGAGCAAATCCTTGCCTCGGTGGACGAGCTGGCGGCAGACCTGGAGTCGATTCAGCGGCGATACTTGGGCCGGCAGCCGGCCAACTCCGCGATGACCATGCGGCTGCGGCTCGCGGACGGTCTGGTCCGCAACGTGCTCCGGCCGTTTCTTCAGCGCGGCCTGGACGGTCCGCTCCACGTGGCCGTTGTGGGCGGTGCGGGAACCGGCAAATCGTCGGTGGTCAATCTGCTGCTGGGCGCGGTCGTGGCCGAGGCCAATCCCCAGGCCGGATTTACCCGTCATCCCGTGGCCTACCTCCCCGAGAACGCTCCCCTCGACCAAACCATCCCCGACGGTTTGCTGTCCCCCTTGCGGCGGCTGGAAGGCCGGCAGCCGGCCAATCTGGATGAAGACGTTTACCAGGTCCGCCGGTTTTGCCCCATGAGTTCAGAAAATGAGTTTTGGCATCAGATCGTCGTCTGGGACTGTCCCGACGTCACGAGCTTCCATTCGGACACCTATCTGCCGCGGGTTCTGGAGACCGTGTCGCTGGCGGATGTCGTTGTCTACGTGGCTTCCGATGAGCGGTACAACGATCAGGAGCCGACGCAACTTCTGCGGCTGGTGCTTCGCATGGGCAAGCGCGTGGTCTGTTGCCTGACCAAGGTGGCGGAAGCGGCCAGCGCGACGCTGCGCAGCCACTTCCAGTCCCAAGTCCTTCAGCCGATGACCGCGGAGCTGGGTGTTGATCGCTCCCGGATCGAGGTGACGGTGGTGCCGTTTTTGTCTCCGCAGGTCCTGGCGGATCCCGCGGGTCTGTGCCACGGATGGCGTCAGTCCTTGCTCGATGCCGTGCGCCCCTGGCGGGACCAACCGATTCCGACGCGCGAGGCCACCGTCCGTGCCGCAGTGGATTTTCTCGAGGCCAGCAACAACGAGTTGCGGTCGACCCTGGCTGCCGATTTGGACGCGCTGAAGACTTGGCGGGAGCTGGTGGAGCGGGGCCGGCGACAGTTCGAGGAGCGTTACCGCGAGTTTTTGAATGAAAAACGGTTCCAACGGTTCGAGCAATCGTTCGTGAAGCTGCTCGAACTGCTGGAATTGCCAGGGGTGGGCCGTTGGCTGAGTCGGAGCGTGTCGCTCACCCGTTGGCCGTGGATGGTGGTGCGAGAAGTGATCTTCCCGTCTCGCCCATCGACGACGAAAACCGGGCAGAATGGACCAACGGACATGGCGGAGGCGGCTGTCCTGCGTCAATCCTGGCAGGCGTGGCTCAACTCGCTTGGCGTGGAAGCGGCTCAGCGGTCGTCTGCTCACAAGTTGTTCGCCACGCTGGATGCCGAGTGGAGGGGGTCCGTGGCGCAACAGGTGTCAATGCCCTACGAGGCCTGTCTACGGGATGTCGGCCGCGCCCTGGATGAAGAGGTGGAACGAACCGCCCGGGCCATCTACGCGGATCTCGAGCAGAATCCACCGTTGTTGAATGCGCTGCGTGGCATCAAGTTGACGGCGGAGGCCAGCTCGATCGCCGCGGTTGTGGCGCTCGGCGGCATCAGTCTCTGGGATCCTGTGCTGATTTGCGTGGTGACACCGGCAATTCAAATGGTGGTCGAGGCGTTCGGTCAAAAGTATGTGGACGCCCGCAAGGCCGAAACCAGCCAGCGCCAGCAAGCGTTGATGGATCAAATGATGGCTCGGCCATTGCAGGACTGGCTCATCGGTCTGGCGACACGCCCCGGTTCCCCCTGCGAAGGCTTGGAACAATTGGAGCAACGTCTGCCTCGAAACATCGGCCGTGTTGGTCAGGCCGTCCGCCAGCGGTTGCCAAGGAGGTGAGCGTGCACCAGTCCGGTGGTTCCGTGCTGCGTACCATCGCCCCCGCGCTGTGCAAACTGCGCGCGTTGCTGAGCGAGTGGCTGGCAGGACGCCACACCGTCGACCTGGCCATCGTGGACGAGGTCGAAATGAATACGCTGCTCGACGATCTGTCTCGGCAGGCGGAGGCCCTCGGTGGAGAGCGAATTCTGCTGAACATCGTGTTTATGGGGGGCACCGGCGTGGGCAAGTCCACGCTGCTCAACGCCTTGGCCGGGGGCTGCATTGCCGAGGCCTCCAACTCGCGGCCCACAACCCGCCAGCCGGTCGTCTATTGCCATCACTCGGTGGGAGCCGAACACCTCGAACCGCCGCTGCGCAACTGCCGGGTGACAACTCACGACCGCTCCGCCCTGGAACACAAGGTGCTGGTGGATACCCCCGACCTCGATTCCAACGAACTGGCCAACCGCGAGCGACTCAAGGAGATTTTGCCCGTGGCCGACATCGTGCTCTATGTCGGCTCGCAGGAGAAGTACCACGATCAGGGTGGCTGGGACCTGTTCCAGAGCCATCGGCCGCGGCGCGAGTTCGCGTTCGTGCTCAACAAATGGGATCGTTGCCAACATGGCCTGCAAGGCGGCGGCGTCCGCCCGGATGAGGATTGGCTCGCCGATCTGCGCCGCGCGGGCATCCACGAACCGCGGCTGTTTCGCACCTGCGCTCAACTGTGGGCCGCGGCACCAGGCAGCGAGCCGTCCTTGCCCGAAGGTGAGCAATTCCGCGAGCTGGTGTCGTGGCTCGAAGACCATCTCACCGAGCGGGAGATCGAAGCCATCAAGGCCAAAGGCGTGTCTCAGTTGCTCGTTCGACTGGAAGGGGCGCTGGAGCGGCTGCGCCCGAAAGATTTGAACGACGCCGCCGAGCACATTCGTCGGAAGTGGAAAACGATCCTTCAGCAGGAAGCCGCGGCGAGGGCCAACCTTTTCCTGGCCGATCTCGACGTCCATTGCCACTGGATTGAACGGCAGTTCGCCTCGGCCTTGTATCGACAATTCCGCGGCATCGCGGGTTGCCTGTTGCAAGGGGCCGCGTTTTTGAGAGCTTTCCTCGACTCGAGCGGCTCGCTGCTTCAGGGGCGTATCGGCCAGGCGGTGATCAACTCGGCGGCCAAGGGGGACAGCGAGGACGTCCGCGGCGCGTGGGTGTTGCCGATGGCGTTGGCCGCTGAACGCGAAGTCGACGCCCGCGGGCGCGCCTTGCGCGACCAACTGCTCATCGAAGCCAGGCAGGAGTCGTTTCCACTGATTCCGCTCCGGCCGGAAATGGATCAGGCCGGTGAACAAGATCAGCCGCGGCGGTATCGCGCCGTCGTGGAGCAGACGATCGAGGAAGTGAAATCGCAGTGGACGGGTCGCAACAGCTCTCGGAGTTGGGTGCTTCGCCCCCTGATTTGGCTCGACGAATGGGGTTCCCTGGCCGCGCTGGTGGTGGGTCTGCTGATCGCCCTCAACACGTTGATTCCCGTGCTGCCCCTGTGGGAGTCGGTTCGCAACCGGTCGTTGTGGGAGATCTTGGCGCTGCCGGTGATCTTAGTCGCGATCATGGTGGCGCTGGTCTCCATTCTGGTGCGGGTGCTGCTGCCGGTTCGTTGGACCAGGATCCGCGACATGTTTTCGAAGCGGCTGAGCGAACAGTTTGCTCGGGAATTGGAAGGGATCTACCTCGATCTGCCGCGGAGAGTCGCCGAGCAAGTGCGGGAGGAGCGCCATCAAGTCGATCGGTTGATCGAGCAGGTCCGGGAGATCCGTGGGCGGCTGTAGGGTCGCGAAGCACGACCAGGAAGTGCGAGAAAAAGTCCAGGGCATGCGCCGGGGAATGGGCTGGAGGAACGCAAGTTTTCGGAGCGCGGCTCAAGTTTTGGCCTTGCCAGCCGTCCGCTAATCGGAAACCATACGGAAAGTGGCGCGCAAACGTAGCGCGCAGGTCGACAGGCCCGCGAGGTGTCCGGCCCTGGCGGACCGGGCGAAGCGGGGTAACCCCGTAAGAAAGGAGGTGGTTAGTGGATTACGACAGTCAACGCCAGAGAGGTGGCATCGTCTGACGACGGTCGACGGGCTGTCCGTCTGACAGCCACTGTCTCATCCGCGGATCTCCTTTCGATCCCGATGATGAGTCCCATCCCCGGCTCGAAGCCCTCGGGCTCGAGCCGGGGTGTTTTTTTCCGCGCTGCGTCGAGGCACCGGAAACGGCGGCCTTGAACCCTGCCCGCTACCAGCGGCCAGGCGGGGGGGCCTAATCGACTTGAAACGGCGCCGGCAGACCCTGCAACTGATGCCAGGCATTTTCGGCCGCCCGTTGTTCCGCCTCTTTCTTGCTTGGTCCCCAGGCGGCGGCATAGGTTTCGGCTCCCACCATGGCCGCGACCTTGAAGCACTTGGCGTGGTCCGGCCCCTTCTCGTCGCGGAGCAGATACACCGGGGTGGCCCCCAACGTCTTTTGGGCGATCTGTTGCAGCAGGCTTTTGTAGTTCTTGCCGTGGCTCGTTTCGAGAATGCGATCGATTTCCGCGTCCAGCCATTGGCGGATGAAGCGCCGGGCGGCGTCCATGCCGCCATCCAAATACACTCCCGCCACCAGGGACTCAAACACGGCGGCGAGGACCGACGTGGGCACGTTGTCCCCCATCGCCAGGCCCTTGCCGAGAATCAGGAATTTTCCCAGCCCGGCTTCTTCGCTGATCCGCGCGCAGGTGTGCCGGCTGACCACGATCGACTTGATCCGCGTCAGCTCTCCCTCGGTTTCCTCGGGGAAACGATGGAAGAGGAGTTCGCACACGACGGCGCCGAGAATGGCGTCCCCCAGAAACTCCAGGCGCTCATTCGATTCCAGGCGGGTGCGGGCCACCGAGGCATGCGTGAGGCAGCGCAGCAGCAGATTGCGGTCGTGGAACTCGTAACCAATCAGCGCTTCGCAAGCGGCAAGATGTTCCTGGAGATCGATCGCGTCGGGTGGAGTCGACATGCAACCTAGGTTCTCGGAGAAACAACAACGGACGTTGGCGGCCGCCGGACGGGCGGCCTGATTGGGTTTGTGGACCGCGTTCGAGTGCGGGGGACGGGAATCTGCGGCCACCGCCGCCGAGGGGCCTGGCCGGCAGCCCCTTTCCTCCGCGGGAAGAATATGTTACTCCCTGATAATAGTTTAGCTTAAGCCGTCGTGGTTGGTCCAACACCTGGACGCGCGCGACCCGGCGAAACTGTCAGCCGCCGCCGACCAACGCCAACGTCGCCCACGGGCGTATATGGGATAACGGACGGGGTGGACTTGCGGAGCCTTCCACTCCTTGCTGGTGTCCCGAAGATTTCCCAACGTCTACGGCTTCGCGGAACAGGAGACTTTCCCATGGCCTGGCGTCAGTACGTGTTCGGAATGGCCGTTGGAGCGGCCGTGGTGGCAATGGTGGCGGTGTGGAGCACTTCGCAGCGGGAAGCAGTGGCCGTCCCCGACAAGGCGTCCAACCCCCACGATTTATCGGAAGCGTTTCGCCGAATTGCCGCCGAATGCCTGCCTAGCATCGTGTCGATCGAGGCGGTCACGAAGTCGCGGGAGGTCGAGTTGCCGGGAGCGTTCCCCTTCGACGACGACTTTTCCCCCTTCCGCGAATTCTTCCGGAACGACCCGCGGTTTCGGGAGTTCTTCCAGCAGCCGCGACGCGGCGTGATTCCCCGCCGACGCTCCTCCGGATCCGGATTCATCATTGATCCCTCCGGCGTGATCATGACCAACAATCACGTGGTGGCCGGCGCCGATACCGTGAAAGTGCGGTTGTTTGATGGCCGCGAGTTCACCGCCACCGAGATCAAAACCGATCCGCGGACGGATGTCGCGATCGTGCGGATTCAAGGCGTGAGCTCTCTCAAGGCGCTGCGGTTCGGCGACAGCCGGGCCGCGCAAATCGGCGATTGGGTGCTGGCCTTCGGCAGCCCCTTCGGCCTGGAGATGACCGTCACGCAGGGCATCATCAGCGGCAAGGGTCGTGCCCGGGGTTTGGCCGACCGCGAGGATTTCCTCCAAACCGACGCGGCCATCAACCCCGGCAACAGCGGCGGTCCCCTGGTGAATTTGCGCGGTGAAGTGATCGGCATCAACACGGCGATTGCCTCGGCGAGCGGCGGTTACGACGGCATTGGCTTCGCGATTCCCACGCACATCGCCCGCTGGGTGGGGGAACAACTGGTCAAAACCGGATCGGTGAAGCGCGGATATCTGGGCACGGCGATCGCCGCCGTGGATGCCGAAACCGCCAAGCAATTCAACGTCGCCGTGCACGAAGGGGCCATTGTGCGGGAGGTGCGCCCCAATTCTCCCGCGGAACGGGCCGGCGTTTTGCCGGGCGATGTGATCGTCGGCCTGAACGGCCAAAAGGTGACCGATCCTCCCACCTTGCAAGGGATCGTCGAGCAATTGGAACCGGGCAAGGCCTACAACCTGGAAGTGATTCGCGACGGCAAGAAGCAGACCTTGCGGGTCACCATCGAGGAAATGCCCGCCGATTACACATCCCGCGGCGAACCGACTCGACGCGAAGGCGCCGACAGGGTGTTCAACAATCTGGGACTGCAATTGCGGCCGCTGACCAAAGATTTGGCGCAGCAACTGGGGTTGCCCGCCATCACGGGACTGGTGGTCACCGGCGTGCAGGAAGGCAGCCCCGCCGATGAAGCGGGAGTCCGTCAGGGGGATGTGATTGAACGGGTCGGCACCACGCCGGTCGCGACCCTCGATGATTTCCAGAAGGCCGTGTCCGCCCTGTCGTTGAAGGATGGCATTGTGCTCCATCTGCGCAACTCGGAGGGCCGGCGGTACGTGATTGTGCAGGACGAGGACGCCAGGTGACGGGCTGTGCCGGGTGCCGGAGGGTAGTCCCTCGCGGCCCAAGGGCGGAAGAACGCATGGCCGGGGGCCAGTCCCCCGGCCATGTTCCCAGTCTACCGGGCATGTCCCCAGTCCCCCGGCCATGTTCGTGGTTCGCCGGCTGCGCTCCCGGTCCACCGGGCATGTTTCCTCCGAAGGTTTGCGGGAAACCCTTGGCTGAGTCATCGTTTGGCTGGCACGTCGTTCCTGGCGGCACGCCGTACCGCGGGGAAAGTCGTCATCCGTGGGGCGGACCATCTCCCTCTTCTTGCAAGGGAGACGTGTTGTTGTCCCCAGAGTGCCGGCGGACGACAATTTCCGCTGGCAAACCATCCCGTCTGGCGAAACGGGCAGTCCGCGGCGCGCCCTCGGGACTCGGGACAAGTCATGAGTTGCTCCTTGCGTGTCGGCGGCTGGGCCATCCTGATCGCCGCCTTGTGCGGCTGTCGTGCCGATTCACCCACCGCGACACCCAGCGCCGGGGCAAGACCTGTTTCCGGCCGTGTCGCGGCGGCTGCGCCTTCCTCTTCGACAGAGGGGAATCCCTTGCCGCGGGAAGAATCCGCCCGCGCGGCGCGGGGAGATGTCTCGTCACACGAGAGTCCGACGCCTGAAACCCCGGTGCACGCGAGCCTCGTGAAGGAAGGCCCAAGGAACGAGGGTCCGGCGCACGAGGGGCCCGCCCCCCCGGCCGCTGGTGCCGACGATCCGTTCGCCGTCGTTAAGCGGTTCGCCTTCACTGGATTGCAATTGCAAGGGATGTCGCGGCTGCAAGAGCGCGCGGTGCAGCAGTCCTTGGGTTTGACCGAGGGGCAAATCGCGGCGTTTGCCGTCTATCGCGAAGAGGTCGAGCGGTTGCGGAAAGAGTTTCAGAACATTCCCGCGGCGACGTGGGAGCAGACCATCGACGCCGTGTATGTCCCCGTCGCCGAGCGCTACCGCGCCGTCATCGAGCGCACCTTAACGCCGGAACAGCAATTCGAGCTGCTCAAGCAGGTGGTGCGGAGGCAGCGGGGGGCGATCGCCTTGTTGGCCCCGGGAGTCCCCGAATATCTGGAACTGACGCCCCAGCAAGTGACGGCGATCTGCCAGATCGTCGATCGCAATCGCCGAACCGCCAATCTGGAAGGGGTGGCGCACAATCCGCTGGAGATCGCCCGGTTGATGCGGGTCATGAGCCAGGCACGGGCCGAGGCGGAGCGGCATCTGAGCGCCGCGCAGCTTCAAAAATGGCATGCGTTGTTGGGTCAATAGCGGTCCTCGCGGGCTATCGTGCCGGCCTCCTGGAGAGTCGCGCGACGATGAAGTGGCTCAATGGTGATTGTTGGCCGTGGTGCCGCGCGGTGTGACTCGACGCGATACAATTCGTGGCGGTTTGTCCGGGTCGTTCACCGGCGCGCGTCCGGCGGGGAACCCACCCGCAGCGTCCAATCGGGCCAGCCGGGGAGGTGCAGGGTCACCGCGGTTCCGTCGTAGCTGACGGCGTCGACCGGCACATCCACGCCCCAGCCGCGCAGCCTGGGTTTGGCCCCTTCAAACGCACAGCGTTTGGTCGCGGTGCGCGCATCCCACCGCAAGACGGTGGGCGAGGGGAAGACGACTTCGACACGGCCCAGGGAAACCGTGCCGCCCCGTTCCACGCGCAAACCATTCGCGGGACCGAGCAGGTGTTGCAGGGTGTCGACCAGGGCGCGGAAGGCAGCCGGTTCGGAGAGTTCTCCCACCAGCACGGGCGGCGTTGCCGCGAGCGCGGCGCGCGGGGGAAGTCCGACCCATTGACGCAGTTGGTCCAGCGTGGTCGCACCCGTGCGATAGCGGTTCCCCCGCGGATCGAACACCGTGGGCGCCACCGTCACCCAGGCGGGCCAGTTCTGCTTGACCCAGATCAGCCGCAGCGAGGCATCTCCTTCTCCCACGTTTTCATACAGTGCCCGGCAAGGTGGACACTGCTCGAACGGCAGCGAATACACCATCAACTCGCGCACGGGAGGCATTTCCGGAGCGGCGGCGGTCCACCGCACGGCAGCCGACCAGTTATCGGGTTGTTCTCCGGCCGACGCGTTCGCCCCGCGCGTCAGGGAATCGGGCAGCGCGGGTCGTGTTTCTCGCAAGTACGCATAGCGGGCCCGCAACACGGCCACGGTCAGGGAAGGGTCGGAAGCGAGCCACAACAGCGAGGTGAACAGCAGACATTTCATCGATAATGTTGCTCCAACTGAAAAGCCCAGGCATCTCCCGATGCGCGAAACATGGCGCGCCCTTCCGCGGCGAGCACGCCGAACGCGCCTTGCCGCAACGGCGCCTCGCCGCCGAAATACTTGAGGATGGCGGGACCCGTGGGATAGTCGCCCCACGATTGCTGGTCGACGAGGCCCGTATGGTCGTAGATCGTGCGGGGATCGCCGTTCCAACTGCGGGCGAGGAACACGCCACACAGTTCGGTGCAATGCGCTCCGGGGCCGCTGTAATGGCAACAACCGTCGGCGTCGCGGTGCGCACCGTGAATGCGGTTCGTGCCGATCGCCAGGCAATACCCCGCGGCGAGGCAATCGCAAGCGCGTTCGAAGTCGGGGCAGAGGAAGGCACGGCACTTGTGGGCCTGGGCGGCGGCCAGCAATTCGGGGGGAATGACGGCCCGCGGCGCGCCCCAGGCCACGGCCAGGTCCTCGCGCGGCTGGGTCAGGTCGTAGGGGCCGTAGACGCCCCGGGCGATGGTGCCATAGTCGTGAACGAAGACGGCGGCATCCGCGACCACCGCGCCGTCGCCGGGGCCGAGTTGACCGCGGCGCACGATGGTGCGGGCGCCGGCGTAGATCAGCTCGAAGGCAATCGCTGCGGGTCTGGCGATCTCTCCGCCGCGATGGATGTCGTACAGCAGACCGTCCCGCAGCGCCCGTTCGATGGCCTGGCCGACACAGGTGCCCCGGCGCTGCCGATTCGCCGGCTGGAACGCTCCCAACACGGCCGCTTCCGACGCATACGGCAGCACCGCGGTAACCCCCCGTTGCACCAGCCGCGGCCAATGACCCACCAGGTCGGGCCGCGCGTCCGCAGCCATGACCAATTGTCCCTGGCTTTCCAGATGCCGCGCGGCGGCGGTCACCGCGGCAGAGTCGGCAATCCAGCCTTGTGGTCCGAACGTCATCGCAGTCCTCGCAGTGCCGTGCGATCGTGTTCCGTCAACGGACGGTTTCTGGTTTTCAGTCCGGGGAAAGCGGCATGAAAGTCGTGCAGATCGTCGGAGGACAATCGCCCCTGGTGCGCCAGCCGCTCCACCACCCACAGCAACTCGTCCGACTGTTCAGGCAGATCGTCGGCCAAGGCCTCGAAATAATCGGCCACGGGCACGGCGGGCGGCACAGGCCGCACGCAAGCCGGGAGCGAACTCACCACGCAAAGACACGTCAGCAGCAGGTAGCGCATGCAGAGACTCCCAAAAGTTGCCTCTATCTGGTGGGTCGCGGCGTGCGACTGCTCGGCGGCGGTGTGCGACTGCTCGGCGGCGGTGTGCGACTGCTCGGCGGCGGTGTGCGACTGCTCGGCCACGGCGTGCGACGGCTCGGCCGCGGCGTGTGACCGGTGGGCCGCGGCGTGCGACTGCTCGGCCGCGGCGTGCGACCGGTGGGCGGCGGTGTGCAAGGAGCGGCCGTGGAAACGCCGGTCAGCGAACGACGGCAAAGAAACCAACGGACAAAATCCCGGCTCCTCTCCCAAATCGACGCCTTTGCGGCCCGGGCAGCCGGCATTGTGCGGTGGCTTCAGGACGCCCGACCGTTCTTGCGGGACGTGGCACCCCACTCCAAGGAGTAGGTGTCGCCATCGCGGAACGTGACGGCGAGACGAACCTGCCGGGGCAATCCCCGTTGCCGAAGGGTCTGACACATTCGTTGCGCTTCGTCGCCAAGACCGGCATCCCATAGGGTGGCCAGCGCGTCGAGCAGGGGATCGGTGCGGGAGAAGCTCGCCGATGGGGCCGCGTCCGCCGTTCGCGACGGACGGATGGGCGACATGCTGTCAGCCGTCTGTGCCGCGTTCATGGTGTCCGCGGAGAGGGCGGCCGGAGTCGGCGAGGAGACCGTCAGCGCACGGGACGGGGCGGTCCCCCGGGGACGGCCGATGAGGAGAGAGACAACTGCTCCCGCCAGGGGACCGCTGATGGCCAACCACTCGGAAGGCGTGGGAAGCACGTTCGCCGTCGAGTAGTTGGTCCAGGCCAGCACGGCGTTGGCGGCCCCCCAACCGGTCAACCCCAATCCCAGGGCTTGCAATAACAGCTTGTAGGGCAATGTGTTACCTCCGGTCAGGGGGGGGTTGGGAAAGGTGTTCGACCGTGCATTTCGGCCAGCAATCGGCCTTGTTCCTTGAGCAGATGGTGCTGCGATTCCAGCAGGGCGGTTTGCTTTTCCGCTTGTTCGGCGAGACGGGACGTTTGCTGGCCAACGCTGGCGACAAATTGCAAATGAGCCTCGGTGACCGCCGTGATTTTGGGGGCGAAAAAAGCGGCACTGCGCCACGCGGCATAAGCCAGGCCCCCGAGCAGGGTCAGGGGAATGCCCAGCCGATCGACCATGGCGACCCAATCCATCGCACCATCCTTTCGGGGCATTGAATCGAGGTGCCGGGTTGCTCGACCGGCCTCCTCACCCTCAGGTGGGACTGGTGCGCTGCGCGGGGTTATGGGAACGGCACGGCGCCGCCGCGGGCATGCTGGCGGGAAGCGGGAGCTTGTGATACCTTGCACCCCGTTCGCAGTCCCGCTGTTCCGAGACGCGCCAATATGCCGACGAAAAAGCCGCAAGCCATTTCCGGTGTCAGTTCGACCTACGAGAACGTGATCGAGGAGGTTTATCCGTCCATCGCCATCACGGGGATGGGGCGGTTCCTGAACGCGCTGTACGAATCGATTCCCGTGGGGATCGGGCAGGTCAAGTTATCGCATGTGCTGTTCGTGCTGCCGACGCTCCCCTTGGCCCTGTTGACCTATGTGCTGCTGAAGCTGGGCGGGTCGAAATACGTGGTGACCAACCGGGCGGTCAAGCGGACGTCCTTTTTGGGAGGCCGACTGCTGGAGGAGGTGCCTCTGAGCCAGATTGCCGCCGTGTCGGTGGACCCCGATTCCCGCTTGAAGTTTTTCCGGACGGGGGATGTGCGGTTGTCCGATGCCGCCGGAGACACGCTGCTGCTGCTGCGCGGCGTGCAGTATCCCGACCGGCTGGTGCAGGTGATTCTGGAAGTCCGCGATGCGCGGCGGCTGGTCGAATCGTCGCTGGCGACGATCCGCAGCCGCAAGTGAACACGCCCGGCTTCGGCGGAAGGCGGTGCGTTTTAAGGGAGACGGCGAACCGGCGGACGAGGCAGGCAGCCGCGACGCGGTTCAAACCGTGCCCATTCCCCGGTGATACGTTTCCAGATCTCGCAGATACACCGCCAAGGTGGCATGCAGGCTTTCGCGGCCGATTGTCCACCGCGGGCTGGTGTCGGTGTACCGATTGCAATGCTCCACCAACAGGCGATGCATGAACTTGAACAGGTGCCGGGGCACCCGCAGCCGGCCTAACGTGGCCACCAGTTCGCCTTCGCTGATGGATTCGTCGAACCAGTCGCGCAATCGGGCGGTGGCCGTGGCGCTGCCGTTGGCCGAGGCGCGAATCCGGTCGTTGGCCAGGTCATACAGCGATTCGCCCGTCCATTCGAGGGACCGAATCAGGTTCTGCTTGTCCAGCCGCGACCGTTCGTAGAATTGCTTCTCTTCCTTGAGCAGAAAATCGCTGACCTCGATGGGCAGCAGCAGCTTGAAGCCCACGCCGGCGTGGTTGAGGAATTTGTTGTCGAACATGGGCCACAACAAATCGCGCATCCGCTCCGGCGAACCGTTGATGAGGTGCGGCTCATCGACGCGGTCGACCAGCACCAAGAGCGAGGAAAACCCCAGCGATTTCAGCGCCCCTTGCAGTTTGCCCAGCAGCTCGTAGCGGTCGTCGCTCCGTTCCCGACTGGGGGCCGGTTGGTCGATGAGGTCGCGACGTTCGAACCGCGACAGCAGCGAACGCAGCATGTTCAGGGGTTGGTCGGCGATCTTCATTTGCCGGCTCACATTCCAGGCATGCCACAGCAGCCGGACCTGGCGGTGCAGCCAAGGCCCCCACATTGCCAGCAGCAACAGCCACGGCCAAATGTTCCCAAGCTGCGACAGCGCGCCCTGCCGGTACAAGAGGACCAGCAGCGCCAGTGTTCCGGCGCTGCCCAGGGCCAGGTCCCAATGAGCGCGCCAATTGGAGAAGCGCAGCCGCCGGCGCAACTGGTTCCAGCGCTCGCTGCGAGTCAGGCTGGTGCTGCGGTCGTAATAGGCGGCGAGCAGAAGGATGTCGCGCTTCTCGGTGCGGCTGAGGCGCGCCACGTGTTCGGCACGCACCTCGAAGGGGCCTGGCTCTCCGCCGGTGTGTTCGTGCAGCAGATCATTGGTCAGTTGCGTGATGGCCAGCGATAGCAGGGCGTCCATGTGATCCCACAAGCGGAAGCGGGAGAGGGTCCGCCCGGGGTTGCCGCCCAACATCGACGACCGTTCGTGGAAACAATCCAGGAACGGGTTGAAGTCGTCGTATTGGACGACGTACACCCGCTGGTCGGGGTGCCGACGATTGTAGTCCGCGACCTGCTCCACCATTTGCAGTCGCAGCGCCGTCTTGCCGCTTCCCTTTTCGCCGAACACCACCGAGGTCGCGGGGTAGTTGGGTGTGCCGAAGATTTTGTCCCAGGCGGGGTGAAACACGTCGCGGGAACAGTGGGCCTTAAACAGCGGATCGGATTGGGCGTCTTCCTGGCTGAACGGGTTTTGCGTCAATCCGTGATGTTCGAGAAACTGCTGCACTTTCATCCGTGAACATACCTCGTAACAGATGGTCAACCCGATGACGGACAACCCTACCATACGGACACCAGCGATCGGGGTCTACCTTCGGGAGATCGCACCAGCGAGTATTTAACTTTGGTCGGCCGCATTCCTCCGACTCGGCCCGCGGCGGAATCCCCCGGCGGTTCGACAACGCGTTCCACCGCGGCCTCCCCCCTCCCCCCCGCATCGGCCGGGTTCGGCTCCCGCGGATTCCGCCGACTTGAGCTTCCGGCGAGTTCCGCCCACGGGAGAACTGTTCGCCTCCAGCGGCGCGTGGTATTCTCCGCTGGTGGTCGTTCACCTGGTGATCGATCACTTGGTGGTCGATCACTTGGTGGTCGTTCACTTGGTGATCGTTTCGCCGCGGCCGAGGTGTTCCTCCCCGCCACCAAGACGGGGAATGCGCTGCCGAGGCCCGAGAGTCCCACGGTCCCTGGATCGACCCGGGGGCGAAAAGGTACTTGCTCGCCGGGAACACGGGAGTGGGCCTGACCACGCGGCGCACCGCAAGGTTGATCGAGCATGAGTGGTGATCTGCGCGATCCGCGGTTGATTTACGCCAAAGGCGCCTTGTTTTTCGTGGGGGGCTGCCTGGCGTCGGGGCTGTTGTTGGCCGAGCACCCTTCCTGGAAGGTGGCGGCCTTGCTGGCGATTGGCGTGTGGTGCTTCTGCCGGGCGTATTATTTTGCCTTCTACGTGATTCAGAATTACGTGGACCCGCGGTTCCGGTTTTCGGGATTGATTTCGTTCGTGCGCTATTTGTGTTCCCGGTAAGGACGGCGTGGCGTCCGACCCCGGCCGTCCCCAGGAAAGGCGGAGAAGCGGAGAACAGGCGACGGTTGCGCGCGGCGGGTTGCAGTTCGGCAAGCGGACAAGTATTGATACGCAATCCGAGGTTGCCACGAAAGCCGCGCCGTTGAATGCTTCCGATCGTCCATCGTTGAGCGTGTGGGACGCTGCCAGCCTGATTGTCGGCATCGTCATCGGCAGTTCGATTTACGAATCGCCGCCGCGCATCTTCGCCAACGTGGCCTCGCCAGCCATGGGCATGGGCCTGTGGTTGGCGGGGGGCCTGCTGTCCGTGTTGGGGGCGTTTGTGTATGCCGAGCTGGCCACCACCTATCCCCGCTGCGGCGGCGATTACAACTATCTCACCCGCGCATTCGGAGAGTGGGTGGGCTTCTGGTTTGCCTGGGCTCAACTGTCGGTCATTCAGACGGGGAGCATCGGAGCCTTGAGCTACATTGCGGCGAAATCGGCGGCGGCGCTCGCCGATTGGCCTTCGGCCGCGCAACCTTGGCTGGCCGCCGCGGCCGTGGTGATTCTAACGGGCCTGAACATGGTCGGCTTGCGCCTGGGGGCGCGGACGCAAAACCTGCTCACGGTGGTGAAGCTGGGCGGACTGGCGGCGGTGATTGGCGTGGGACTGCTGTTGGGCCGGCATGCGCCGCTGGCGTCGGTGCACCCCCCCGAAGCACCGCATTGGCCGCTGGCGCTGATTTTCATCGTTTACGCCTACGGCGGCTGGAACGACGCCGCTTTCGTCGCCGCGGAAGTCCGCGACCTGAAGCGCAACATTCCCCGCGCTCTGTTCGGGGGGTTGGGTGCGATTTCCCTGATCTACGTGTTGATCAACCTCGCTTATCTGCGCGGCCTGGGAGACGAAGGATTACGCCAATCCCAGCAGCCCGCAGCCGACGTGCTGGCGTTGTGGCTGGGACCGCGGGGCAGCCAGGCCATGCACGGATTGGTGCTCATCTCCGCGTTGGGCGGCGTGAACGGGTTGATTTTTTCCGTGTCGCGGCTGCATGCCATGGTGGGGCAGGACCATCGGCTGTTTCGTTGGCTGGGGCGTTTCAGCCGCGGGGAAGCCCCGTTGGCCTCGCTGGTGCTGCAAGCCGCCGTGACGGTGGGCATCATTCTCACCGTGGGTACCGATCTGGGCCGCAACACCATCAATCGCCTCGCCCACATTCTGCATCTCGGCGGTGTGCCGTGGAACCAGTATTACGGCGGATTCGAAACGCTGGTGGCAGGTTCGGCCCCGGCGTTTTGGGCCTTCTTTCTGCTGAACGCGATCGGCTTTTTCGTGCTGCGGCAGCGCGACCGCGCCGTGGAGCGGCCGTTCACCGTGCCGGGTTATCCTTTCACGCCGGCCGTGTTCGCGGCCCTGTGCGGCTGGATGTTGTATTCGTCGGCGGTGTATGCCTGGCCGTTGTTACCGGTCATCACCGCGCCCGTTTTGTTGGGGCTGCCGTTGTATGGCTTGAGCAGTTGGGCCGAACGGGATGTTCCCCGCGCGGCCAGGCAGCGTGAAGGGACGGCGGAAGCAGAAACAGCAGAGGCAGAAACAGCGGAAAGAGAAACGAAGGCAGAACGAATAACGAAAGGAAAAACAACGGAAGGAACAACAACGGAAGGGCAAACCATGGAGGGAGGAACAACGGAGGGAGCAGCGACGGGGGCGTCGCCGTCGGTCAGTCCGTGAGGCAACGTCCGGCGGCAGTGGTTTGCGTCCGCTCGCGACGGCGGATCGTGCACGGTGGGAAGGCGCGGGTAGCGTTCGGCATTCCGTGTTCCAGCAGGCAGATCGGAAAGGGTTGCGTAAATGCCAAGACGGTGGTTGTGCCTGTGCCTGTGCTGGTGGGGGTTTCTGGCGGTGGCCGCGGCGGCGGATCCCCCGGCGAACACGCCTCGGAAGTCTCCCGATGTGGGGTATTACGCCACCACGCAGGACGTGGTCGACGAGATTTTGCGGCTGGCCAAGGTGGGGAAAAACGACGTGGTGTGCGACCTGGGCTGCGGCGACGGCCGGTTCGTGATCACGGCGGCCAAAAAATACGGGTGCAAGGGAGTCGGTTACGAGATCGATCCCCAATGGGTGCGCACGGCACGGGCGTTGGCCGAGAAGGAACAGGTCGCCGAGTTGGTGGAAATTCGCGAAGCCGACATCTTTACCGCCGATTTGAAAAACGTGACCGTGGTCACCCTGTTTTTGCTGCCCGAATTGAATGATCGGCTGATTCCGCAGCTCGAGCAGTTGCCGCGCGGCGCCCGGATCATCTCTCACGAGTTCGAGATTCCCAGTCTGATTCCCGATCACAAACTCGAATTCCAGTCGCAGCAGGATCGCAGCGAGCACCTGCTGTACCTGTACAGGGTGCCGATCAAGCGGGCGGCCGCGTCCCCGCGGAAGACCCCGTTGGGGAGGTGATCGGCGGCCGATGGCACCGGTCCTTGGGCCGGGGCGCTCCAGCGGAGCGTGCCCGGTCGATGCGGTCGGCAATTTCGGCACAAGTCCTACAATCGCTACTGCCGATACCCACCGAAGACCGAACCCGCGCGAGGGCGCTGGGCCGCGGAACACTTGGCAAGGGGGGGAAACGGCGTGCTTGTGTTGACGCTGCTCGCCGGGGCGTTGCTGCTCCAAAATCCGGCCGAGACCGCCGCGCCCGTGCCGTCGGCCGAAGGTCTTGCCAATGGCTCTCCGCAGTGGTTTGCCACGCCGCCGAACATTTCCTGGGGCTTTCAGAATTTCGGACCGCGGCTGGGGGTGCAGCATCGGTCGCAAGGCTACGGTTACGACCGGGGCTACACCAGCCTCGAATCGTTTGTGCCCCTGTTGCAGGTCGATTTCCAGTCGCTCACGGGGGTGGAGGGGAACCTGCTGATCGACAACGGCGGTGAATTCGGCGGCAACGTGGGGCTGATCCAGCGGCTGTACTCGGAACGGTGGGACCGGGTGTTTGGCGTCAACGTGTTCTACGATCACCGGCAGGAAGACGGCAGCGGTTTCCATCAAATCGGTTGTGGCGTGGAGTCGCTGGGCACCTATCTCGATGGCCGGCTGAATGGCTACTTTCCGGTGGGCGACGACGTGTTTGTCGCCGAGGGCGGAGGCATCACGTCGGCGGAGTTTTCCGGCCGGCAAATTCTGGTCAACTTCGTCGCCAACAAGGCGCTGACGGGATTCGATTCGGAGCTTGGCGGCGTGATTCCCGGCACGCGCGATCTGCTTCGCGGATATGCCGGCATGTATCACTTCTGGGGCGACCTCAGCGACGATGTGACGGGGGTGCAAGCCCGCTTGGAAGCGCGCTGGCAGAACTCCGTGCTGTTGCACATGGGATTGACGAACGACGGGACGTTCGGCACGAATTTTGTGCTCGGCGCCGGTGTGTATTGGGGCGGTTTTGCGGCGAAACATGCCGCTCCCACGCGGGCCGCCGGCCGCCTGGCGGACAAGATTTACCGCAATCAGAACATCATCATCGACCGTTCGCCGCTGCCCGAGCCGGTGCCGGCGCGGTGGGTGGATGGCACGGTGATCGACGTGGTGCACGTCAACAGTGCCGCCGCCGGGCCGCAATCGGGAGCGGTCGACGAACCCTTCGCGACGTTAACCGCCGCGCAAGGCGCCGCGGCCCCCGGTTCGCTGCTGTTCGTCCATGCCAACAGCGCGTTCAACGGCGAAGCCGTCGTGCTGCAAGACCGGCAGCAGTTGCTGGGCGAGGGGATCGAGCACCACATCGTGTCGCTGTACGGGTCGTTCGTCTTGCCGACGGTCACCAACCCCGAAGACGTGCTGAGCGTGCCTCTCATCGCCAACGCACCCGGCACGGCGGTGACCGTGGCGAACGATACCGTGGTCTCGGGGTTCCGCATTTTCAACGCGGCGGGAGACGGCGTGGCGGGAACGAACGTCGCGAATGTCGCGCTGGACGAGCTGAGCATTCAGAACGCGGGAGGCGCCGGCGTCGATCTGTTCAACGCGGCGGGCAATCTCGCCGTCGCCAACAGCTTTGTGTTGAACAACGCCGACGACGGCGTGGCGATCGTCACGGCCCTCTCGGGGCAAAACACCCTGCGGCTGAGCGACAACACGATCCTCGGCAACGCGGGGGAAGGGATCGAACTCGTCGTGCGCGGCGATACCGACAACTTGCTCGTTCTCGAACGCAATCTGGTGCGCGTCGTGCTCGGACCGACCGATACCCGCAGTGCCGCTCTGGTGCAGATCGACGCCTTGAACAATTCGCGGTTGTCGGCACGGATCGAAAACAACACCCTGGACGACACGTTCCTCCGCGACGACACCAGCCCCGATGAAGACCCCTACTACATGCAGTTGGCGGTGAATGCCTGGAATCACTCGCGCCTCGATGTGGGTTTCCTCACCAACACCCTCGAGAGCGATCGTCGCTTCCTGCTGGATCAGGCGGCGAATGGGTCGTTCGGCATCGCTGCGTCGTCGAACGATGTTGCGCAATTCCGCGCCCGCTTCGACGGCAACACCAGCGACCTGAACTACGGCATGGCCGAGAACTTCACTTCCGTCTTCCAACTGGAGGACACCTTGGCCACGAACTCGGGCACGTTCTTCTACTTTCCCACGGCGGTGTTTTTCGACGTGATTCCGGCCGGGACGATTCCCCTGCCGTGAGGGGGAATCGCCACCGCAAGGGGGCATCTCGGAGGGCATTGCGGCGGGATGCCGCGACGCCCCGCGTGACCGTGCGGCGGCTTCCAGCGACAACGCCGCCGGGACGCCCGCGGCGCGGCGGGTGCCGATCTAGCGGCATTCCGGGCAGACATGGTCTCGCGCGACAGGTCCGCTACAATGGCGGAGGAAGTTTCAGGCTGCGGCAGCGGGAGGTCGCCGGGCGACGGACGGTCGGCCGCAGGGCGACGTTCTCCCCGCGCTGTGAGAGGTTGCTGCGCTGACGGAATGAGGGGAGTTGGCCACCATGACGGGCTACACGGTGCACACGGGTTCGACACTCAAGTTTTCCAGTGGTTGGGATCGGATTTTCGGCAACGCGAAGGGGGCCGCGCCGCGAAAGAAAGCGGCCGCGAAAAAGAAGGGGGGCGCGTCTGGCAAGAAGAAGCGCCGGACCTGAGCCGGACGTGAAGCTGTGCGGGCGGCACCGATCGTATCACGCTGTGCGGTCGATCGATCGGGCAGGCAACGGCACTCCCGTGCAGGGTGCGTTCCGCCGCAACCGATAGAATTCGACACCGCCGCGCCTCTCCGGCTGCCGGTGCGGAGGCAGCGGCACTTCGTTCGACGCGGTTGCAGGAGCCTGCCGATGACCGACGACATCGAGTACGAGGAAATTACCAGCGACGAGGTGGACCGCGTGGTCGCCGCCCTCGAGGAACTGGCCGCCTCGGTTACCAGCGAGACGATTCAGGCTTTCCTTCAGGAAGCCTCCCACAACATTTACTACCTGCTGTACGACGATGACGAGGCCGACGCGGCGGCCTGATCGTTTCCTCGCCCCCCAGAGGCCGCGGCCTCTGGGTTTTTTGTGACGCGGAACTATTCCCGCGGCAGCTCCAACTGAATGGTTCGCGCTGAGACATTCACCGTCCGGCTGGATGCGAACGTCAACCGTTCGGCGAAGCGGGCCACATCGGCCACCGGCTTCAAAATGATTTCGGTTCGGCCATTGCCGGGATACATCGTGAACTCCGCCTTCTCGGGGTTGTCGGTGAGCTGTTCCAGCCGCCGCAGCAGTTGGGATTGCTGCTCGTCCCCCAGTTCGTAGGGAATCAGCAACGTCACTCCGGCCGGCGGGCCGGCCTTGGGCGACAGCAGGTCCCGCAGCGCTTGCACCTGTTGCAGGAAGGGGAGCACCAGGGCCTGAAAGTCTTCGGCGCGCTCGGCGGCCAGCATTTTGTCGAGCGTCTGTTCGATCGTCCGCAGTTGCCCCGCCAATGGTGGTTGAATCTGCGCCAGCCGCTCCGGCGTCCACGGGGCAAGCTGCTCGTGCAACTGTCCCATCACCTTCGGCCAGTTATCGGCGAGCGACTGCTGAATCCAGCGTCCTTCACGATAGACGAAGGGGGTTTCGATCGGCGCGGGATCATGCGGCCGCTGCAACCGCAGAATCGCCGAATTGCCTTTATGGCTGACCAATTCCACGGTGGTCTCGGGCAGTTCGCGCAAGCGCTGCGTGCCTGCCTCATCGGCCGCGCGAATCACCTCGAACAGTTCGCGGCCGCTCGACTTCAGAAACCCGCGGGCCGAGAACTCCCGCATTTTCTGGTGTTCCGACAGCTCGCTGCGGGCAATCAGTTCGAGCACCTGAACCAGGCCGTCCCAGTTTTCGGCCAGCATGGCATCGGGTTCGGAGGAAACCTCGGCGGCGCTGCGCCCCCAGTTGTGCACGAGGGGCAGCACCCAGTCTTTTTTCGTTTTCAGCACCTCGGCGGTTTTGCGGAGCACGGTGAAGGCGGCGGTCCAGGTTTCGGCATCGAACTTCCCGGCCACCGTGTGAACCAGTTCGTCGATCTCCCGCTGATAGCTCGGGGGGAGAAAATCGTAGGCTTGGGGCAGGTCCCCCTCGGCCAGCGCCCGCAGCGTTTTACGCACGCTCCCGATGGGATCGCCCAGCAACGGCCGCGGCAACTCTTCCGGCTCCTCGGGAGGGGGGTGATCGTCCAGAGACTCGTGTGCTTTTTGGGTTTCTTCCTGGGTGGTCGGCGGCAGAGGGGAGGGGGCGTCGCAACCGACCATCCACATGCAGACCAACAGGGCCAAGGCAGGCGCGCCCAATTTGATTGCCGATCCCCTCACACCGGAATTGCTCCGTCGCATGGATGACACTCCTCTCCAACCATCTCGCGAAAGCCCGCGCGCCAGCCGTCTGACCGCTGTCTGGAACCGCGTCGTCCTGGTTCGATACAGACTCCGATGGTGCTCACCGGGGCCTCTCGCCGGCAGCGGCTCGGCCGGAAGTTGACGCTTCGACGGCAACTCGCGCGGCGGCTGAGCATTCCAATTTAGCAACCCGGTTTCGGCCGTGAAATGTTCGCCTCCGCGGTGAGACGTGGGCCGCGGCACGGTGAAGCGGAAAAGGGACTGTCCCTGCGCACAATCGGAGTTGGCGGGCTATACTGCACCTGGTCTAAACTCGGAGCTTCGCCAGACGCGGCGTCATGGCCCGATGCGTAAGCGCGGATGTGCGTTGCGGGACTTGACTGACGCGTCGGGCTAGGGTCGATCCTGCCCGCGCGCGGTCAAACCGCAGAATGGACACGCCAAGGGGGGGGACAACCGCCACGGGGAGAGATTCGGGCATGTTCACGGGATTGGTGGAAGGCCTCGGGACGGTGGCAGCCATGAGGCGCGAAGTCGCTGGCTTGCGGCTGGAAATTGCTCCGCCAGAGCCGCTGCGGTCCGAAGGTTCGCCGCTGGGCAGCAGCGTGGCCCTCAACGGCTGCTGCCTGACGGTCGTTGCCGCCGACACGGATGGCTGGGCGTTTCAGGCGGGTGAGGAAACCCTATCGAAGACGAATCTGGGGCTGCTCCGCGTCGGCGACCCGGTGAACCTCGAACGGTCGCTCCCCGTGACGGGCCGGCTAGGCGGGCATTTCGTGCAGGGGCATGTCGACGGCGTGGGGACGGTGCAAGCCGTCGAACGGACCGGCGATTGGGTCCGCATGGCGTTCGCGGTGCCGGAAGCTCTCGCCGAGTTGATGGTTCCGAAAGGCTCGGTCGCTGTGGACGGCGTGAGCCTCACGCTGGTGACGGTCGGGCGCAACCAGTTCGATGTCGCCCTGATTCCCCACACACTCGCCGTGACGACCCTGGGATGCCGCCAGGTTGGAGATACGGTGAATATCGAAACCGATATCCTTGGAAAGTACGTCCGCAAGTTTCTGCTCCTCGACGGCCACCCGGCTCGTCAAGCAGTCGCCGCGTCCTAGCCCTTCCTTCGCAGCCCATTCATCGCGATGGCCGGCCCGACCGCTCGTTGCACTCCGCGGCTGTTCCAGGGCTGGCGGTTTGAGAGAGAACGTTCAGGCGGGACCGTTCAGCCGCTGCAAGCCCGGCGACGCGACGCGGAATGCCAGTTGGGCATGGCAGCTCGGTGTGAGAGGAATGCGTGGCAGCGAGGCGTGGCAGCGAGGCGTGGCAGTCAGGGGTGGCAGTGAGGCGTGACAGTGAGGCGTGGCAGTGAGGCGTGGCAGTCAGGCGTGGCAGCGAGGCGTGGCAGCGAGGCGTGGCAGCGAGGCGTGGCAGTCAGGCGTGGCAGTCAGGCGTGGCAGTGCGGAAAATGGGTGTTGGGGTGTCACCGCGGAATGAGGGAAAGCACCGCAAGGAGCCGGTATGTCGGAACTCGTGGAGGTGTATCGCGCGACGTCCGTGCCGCAGGCCTATCTCGTCCGCGGATTTCTGGAACAGGCCGGCATTCCCGCGGTGATCGACGGGGAAGCCACGGATAGCCAACTGCCTTTGGGCTGGTCCACGGCGCCGAGGGTGCTGGTGGCGTCAGAGAACGCGGCTTATGCCCGCTCGCTCATCGACGCCGTGGAAGCCGCCGCCGAGGACGAACCGCTGCCCGACTGGAGGGACGACATCTTTCCCCACACGAGCTGACCCACGCGGAGTGCCAAGGCTCGCGCTCAACCGTCGAGCCAGTCCTTCAGGCCGGTCGCCCGCAGCGGTTCCCGGCTGGCGAGTGGTTCGCCGAACTTTCGACCGATCGCCCAGCCCCAATAGCGTGCTCGATCGTAAATGTCGTCCAACGGCGTGGGAAAGTCGGGAGAGCGTCCGAGGAGGAATTGGCTTTCATAGCAGCGGATCGACTCCATCTTGCGGTCGATCCAGCCGCTGATATCGACCACGCAGGCAGGCGCGGGGTGAATCCGCAGGTGAATGCTCCAGTAATAGAAGATTTTGGCGGGGAAATGGGGCGTGCCAGGCATGTCGGTGCGGGTCAGCTTGGCCCAAAAGCGGGCTGCATCACACAAACTGCTGGCGGCGACGTGATCGGGATGGCTGTCTTCCCAGTAGGGGGCCAAGAGCATGCGCGGCCGCAATCGCCGCAAGGCGCCAGCCAAAGCCCGGCGGGCCTCCAAGGTGTGCTCCAGAGAACGATTCGGCAGTCCCAAATTGCCCCGCCAATCCAACCCTAGCACCTGCGTGGCGGCCGCCGTTTCCCGGGCACGGAGTTCGGGGGAGCCAAAAGGGGTTGGCTCTCCATCGGTCAGGTCGAGGATGCCGACGCGCAAGCCCTGCGCCTGGCAGGCGAGCAACGTGCCGGCCACGCCGATCTCCGCATCATCGGGATGTGGCGCGATCGCCAAAACATCCAGGGGACGCTCCGGAATCACCACGTTGCACACCTTTCCCAAACTGCCGAGACGAAGGACCATCGCCTCGTTCGGCACTTAGCCGCTTCGCCTGCCGCAACCGATTGCCGGTCTTGCGGTGTCGAAGCCGTTCATTCCGCCGGGGGGGGCGGTGAAAACTGCTCTCGACCCCAACGCGACCATTTGAGATAACCCGTCCTCTCCCCGTTGTCTATCGAGCCGTTCGTTCGCCGTCGCCGCAGGCATGGTTCGGCGGAGTACAGTGCACCATGTCCCTTCATGCCAAACGTCATGTTCTCTGGCTGATGGCGCTGGCCCTGGTCGGTTGTGCAACGCCCCTCAGCCAATTCAGGCCGTTCGCCTTCCTCGCGCGCCACGCCGACGGCGACGACAACGATCGGGATTTCAAGGACAACTGGGCGCAGGTGGGCAAGGAAGCTCGCGGCAACCGTCCGTTAGAGGACGACGGCGATCCGCTCAACAAGTGGCTGCGCTCTCCGAAGGCCGCGGCGATCGAAAACAATCTGGGGATTCGTTAGCCTCCAGCGACCACCCCCCCCGCGCGGCCGACGCCGTCCTTCCGACAATTCCCGCCGCCGGCCTGTCCGCCTCCGCCCCCATCGCTGGCGAAGCAGGCAGGCTTATGTTATGAGAAATGCCCGCCGCGGTGCATTTCTCCGCGGAACGCTGCTGACAGGCCCCCAAGGTCGATCCACCATGGTTGACGTGCTGCAACATCTCGTGCAATTGCTGCTGGCGCTGTGGGATCTGGTCGTCGCCGTGCTGGCCTTGCTGGTTCCGTGGACGCCGCTGGCGGCATGGGTGGCCTTTTGGCTGTACGCCGTCGACTGGGTGAAGCTCCGTGAGATCATCGTGCGCGGCGGCTGGATCGGCCTGGTTCTGCTGGGCGTGATGGCGGCGTTTCTGTGGGGATTGGTGGCCCCGCCGGAATCCGGCGCGCACCAGTTGCTGGGATTGACCGTCAGCAACTTCGTGGGGAAGTTGATTTACGTCACCAGCCTGCTGGTGATCATGCAGTTGTGCGGATCGGTGCAGCTTGCCGGTCTGTGTGGTCGTTGGGCCAGCTTCCCGGAAGACGCTCCCGAAGCGCACGCCGATCATGGCGGGCATGCTGCCGGACACGGGGAGCATCCTGCCGGACACGGCGGGCATCCCGAACCGCAGGCAGCCCATTGAGCGTTCCGTGGCACGGTTGGAAGATCAACCGACCGGCATCAGACGCGGATTTTCTCGGGGATGGGTGTGCCGGGTTGCAGCCTGGCGACGTCGGACAATTTGGGAAAGCGCGACCGATACAGCCAACGCTCCCACCAGTGGGCCCGGCGCAGCCGCAGGTCGTTGGCGGCGACCACGTGTCGCTTGCCGCGCCGCGTCACCAGCACCAGATCCCCGTTGGGCAACACTTCGGCGACGGTCCAATACTTGTCGACGAGATAGCGGTACGTTTCGCCGAACTCGGCGGGATGCACGTCCTTGGCGCGCGGACCGGGGTCGGTGCTGACCTTGCTCATCTGGAAGATGGCTGGGTCACCGGGCTTCCACATCACCACATTCTCCTGGGCAGCACCCCTGGGAAGCCGATCGACATCCGGACCGTTGAGCGACATCCGCACGGAAACCGGGCCGCTCTCTCCAACATAATCCCGTCCATGAAACCGAGCAATTCCGATTCACGCGATTTTCATCGTCCTGGCCGTCGCTCTGAGGACGCAACATGCGGCTATGGCGAAACGCCGAGAGGCCGAGACCAGCCTCCGGGGGGTTCATCCACAGGCCGCCGCGCGGTCCGTCGGACGGCCTCCCGCCTGTTTGGGCGACTCGTTGGAAGGACGGTGGTCGGCCGGCGTGCTGAGCGAATAATCCGGAGTAATCCACCGAAATAATCCAGTAGAGCGGCGCAATCGACCGTGTGGCGGGGTCAACGCTCGTCGGCGGCGAGAGTCCAGGCATCGAGCGGCGTTTCGCTCGTCAGCAATTCCTCGGGGCGGAAGTAGATGGCCAGTTCACGGGCGGCGGCTTCCGGTCCGTCGCTGGCATGAACCAGATTCATCTGCCGGCTGAGCCCGAAATCGCCGCGGATTGTGCCCGGGGGGGCTTGCCGACCATTGGTTGGTCCCAGCATCGCGCGGACCACGGTGATCGCGTCTGGACCCTCGAGCGCCACGGCCACCAGCGGACCCGACGTGATGAACGCTTCGAGCTGCGGATAAAACGGCTTCTCGACATGTTCCGCATAGTGCTGCCGCGACAACTCGGGCGTCACGCGGAGCAGCTTCAAGCCCACGAACTTCAAACCCCGCATCTCGAACCGCCGCAGGATTTCACCGCACAGACGGCGGTTAACGGCATCCGGCTTCAGCAAGACGAGTGTGCGCTCCAACATCGTACCCCTCGCAGTTTCGAGACCCTAGACCCCACGCGGAAAAGATGGCTGGTGGATGGAAGACCGGCAGTCTACTCGGAATCCCCGGGAGGAAACCACCGAACATTCGACACCCCGCGCCGCGCGGCCGCACCCAAAGACCCGGCCGCGCCCCACGGCCGACCTGCTGGTCTCCAACGCGACCTGTTCATCCCCCATCAAAATCGTTCATCCCCCATCAAAATCGTTGACCGCCGACTCAATCTATTGATCGCCGACGCGGCGGCGGACAGACTGAGGCAGGCTCGACGGTGCCGGGCCAACGCCCGTGTGCCCGTGTCCCAAGTGCCAAGCTCAGGCGTCGAGGCGTCGCCACATGCTCCAGGGGACGACCACATGAAGCTGCAAGGGACCGTTTGGTTGGCGGTGGGGCTGTGGTGGGGATTGGGGGAACTACCTGTTGGGCTGGCAGCGGCACGGCCGAACGTGGTGATTTTTCTCGCCGACGATGCCGGCTGGGGCGATTACAGCGTGAGCGGCAATCAGCAGGTCCGCACGCCGCACATCGATTCCCTGGCCCAAGAGGGTGTCTCGCTGGAGCGGTTCTACGTCTGCCCGGTATGTTCCCCCACCCGTGCCGAATTCCTGACCGGGCGGTATCACCCCCGCACGGGGGTGTCGGGGGTGTCGACGGGACACGAGCGGTTGAACCTCGACGAGGCGACCCTCGCCGAGGCGTTTCGGGCCGCCGGTTATGCCACGGGCGCTTTCGGGAAATGGCACAACGGCAGTCAATGGCCGTATCATCCCTTGGCCCGCGGATTCCAGGAGTTTTTCGGCTACACCTCGGGCCATTGGGGCGAATACTTCGATCCGCCGCTGGAACACCATGGCGAGTTCGTCCGCGAACGGGGCTACATTGTCGACATTTGCACCGACCGGGCACTGGCGTTCATCGACCGGCACCGCGATCAACCGTTTTTGTGTTACATTCCGTTCACCACCCCCCACTCTCCCTGGGCCGTACCCGATGAATACTGGCGGCGTTTCCGCGACCGGCCGATCACGCAACGGGCCACGGTTCCCGATCAGGAACGCCTCGACGAGACCCGTTGCGTCCTGGCCATGCTCGAAAACCAGGACGACAACGTGGGGCGCGTGCTGAGAAAACTCGAGGAGCACGGACGGGGGGACAACACCCTGGTGCTGTATTTCTCCGATAACGGTCCCAATACGTGGCGCTGGAATGGAGGCCTGAAGGGCCGCAAGGGGACCACCGACGAAGGGGGGGTCCGTTCCGTGTGCTTTCTGCGCTGGCGCGCCGGTTTGCCCCGCGGCCGCCGAGTCCCCCATCTCGCGGGTGCCATCGACCTGCTGCCGACGTTGACGTCCTTGGCCGGCATTTCCCGCGTGGGAGACAAACCGCTCGATGGCCGCGACCTCACCCCTTTGCTGCGCGGCGATCCCGTCGACTGGCCCGAGCGGCTGCTGTTTTCCAGTTGGAACCGCAACGTCAGCGTGTGCTCGCAAACGCATCGGCTCGACCATCAGGGGCGGCTGTACGATCTGCGGCACGATCCGGGTCAAACCACGCCGGTCAACGCGGCGCAGCCGGAGCTGGCGGCTCGGATGCAAGCCGCCGCGCGGGCCTGGCGGCGCGAGATGTTCGGCGCGGAAGACGCCGAGTCGACAAGTCCCCGACCGAAAGCGGCAACAGGTTCCCGCAGCGTGGATCCGCGGCCGTTTCCCGTGGGTTATCGGGAGTTTCCCCGCACGTGGCTTCCCGCCCGCGATGGCGAACCGCTGGGCGGCGTGCGGCGGAGTGCCTCGGCTCCCAATTCGTCGTACTTCGTGAATTGGACCAGTCTCGACGACGCCGTGGTATGGGAGATCGACGTGCACACCACCGGGCGGTACGCGGCGGAACTCTACTACACCTGTCCCGTGGCCGATGCCGGCTCCACCATCGAACTGAGTTTTGGGGATAGCCGCTTGCGGGGGCAAGTCCAGCCGGGATGGGATCCCCCGCTGTACACCAACCAGGATACGTTGCCGCGGCCGCTCGCCGAGTCCCCCATGAAGGAATTTCGTCCGCTCCAACTGGGGACGATGGTCCTGAAGAAGGGGCGTGGTCCGCTCACTGTGCGGGCGGTGGAGATTCCCGGCCGGGAGGTGATGCACCTGCGCGCCTTGAGCTTGACGTTATTACCCGACGAGTGACTGGTCGTGGTCCGATGACAAACCGCTGGATTGTGTTCGATGCCGTGGGCACCCTGCTGGTGCCGCGCGAGCCGGTGGCCGTCACGTATCAGGCGGGCGGAAGGGCGCACGGCTCCCGGTTATCGGTGGACGAGGTGGCAAGGCGTTTTCGGCAGGTGTTCGAGCAAAGCGAATGCCTGGTGTTCGCGGACGATGGTTCGATCACTCCGGGATACGCCACCAGCGAGGAAAGCGAACAGCGGCGCTGGCAATGGGTGGTGGCGCAGGTGTTCGACGACGTTCCCCAAGCCGGGCGACAACGGTTGTTCCAGCATTTATGGCAACATTATGCCGATCCCGCGGCCTGGATCGTTTTGCCCGGCGTGGCGGCGACCTTGACTGAGTTGGCGCGAGCTGGTTACCGCCTCGCGGTGGCCTCGAACTTCGATGCCCGGTTAGAGGGGTTGCTGGCCGCCCTGCCCGCCCTGCAACCGATCGAACGGAGCGTGGTCTCCTCGCGGGCGGGTTTCCGCAAACCGGCGCCGCAGTTCTATGACCGCCTGGTGGCCGTGTGCGGCGGTTCGCCGGGCGATCTGTGCATGGTGGGGGACCACCTGCTGCACGATGTTGTCGCCCCCCGCGCCGCCGGGTTGCGGGCCGTCCACCTGGCTCCAGCAGCGGGGACATCGCGGCCCGATGCTGCTGAGCGGCTCACGTTGGCGGAGTTGCCGCGATGGTTGCGCGGCGAATTTCCGGCGGAGGTGGGCCGGTGAGCCTCACCGGGGCGGGGCGAGAGTGACCTTCAGCGTGATTTCCTGCCCATTGCGGACGACGATCACGGACACTTCATCGCCGGCTTTGAACTTGCGGAGTGCCAGGTCGAAGTCGTCCAAGCCGGTGACTTTGTGTCCGCCCAGGCTGATGATGCGGTCGCCGGCCTGAAGCTGGCCTTTTTCGGCGGGACTGCCCGGGGCCGTGCCGCTGATCGAATAGCCGGGCAGATCGCTGCTGAAGTCGGGAATGGTTCCGAAGTAGGGCCGGCTGCCGCCCCGGCCGGGGCCTTGAGGCTGCTTGACTTCCACATAGGCCGGCCGCTCGGGATGGTCGAGGGTCCGCTGCACCAATTGTTCGAGGTACTCGACAATTCGCACGGCGCCGTCGAGATTGAGCTTGTCCCAATCATCGCTGGGACGGTGGTAATCGGGGTGATTGCCAGTGAAAAAGTGCAGCACCGGAATCTTCTTGCCGTAGAACGAGGAATGGTCGCTGGGGCCGAACCCTTCCGGTTTGAAGGAGAGTTTGAACTGGCCCTGTGTGTTGAACTGGTTCAGCTCGGGTTCCCAGCGCGGGGAGGTGCCCGTGCCGTACACGATCAACTTGTCGTCCTGCATGCGGCCCACCATGTCGAGATTGAACATGGCGATGGTGTGTTCCAGCGGGAACACGGGTTCCTTGACGTAGCGGGCCGAGCCGATGAGGCCCAACTCCTCCGCGGTGAAGGCGATGAACACCAGCCGGCGGGGCGGCTTCTCGGGACGGCTGGCAAAGCGCCGCGCCAATTCGAGCAGGGCCGCCGTTCCCGAGGCGTTGTCGTCGGCTCCGTTATGAACTTCGCTGGATCCGGGCGCCAAGGAGTTGGGTCCGCCCCGGCCCACGTGGTCATAATGCGCGCCGATGATGATGGTTTCGTCCGCCAGCGGCCCGGTCCCTTCCAACACGCCTATCACGTTGGCCACTTCGCTTCGCACGCGCTCCACGGGCAAGTGTCCCACCGCCTTCCAGCCGGTCAGTACCGCCGAGCGCGGCCGGGCGTCGCGGTCGATGTCCGCCTCCAGTTCGACGAGTGTTTTGTGCAGTGCGGACTTCAGCACGGCATCCACCTGGGCCTGCGTGAGATGGGCCGCCGGAGGTTGCACGTTGTTGTCCCCCGGTCCAGCGTAGCCGAACTTCATCAACTCGTCTTCCACCGGTTTCTGGGCGGCGTCCCGCAGGGATTTCCAGCGCGTCACGCCTTCGAACAGCTTCTGCCGCGCTGCCCTGGTCTTCTCGGCGTCCTGATCCTCGATCGACAGGTAGGCGTCGGCCAAAGCGGCGACATCGGCCTGGGCCTTATGCAGCGACTCCTTGCGGCTTTCGGCTTTCTCACGGAGTGAATACGGGTCGTTGACGAACAGCACACCCACCGCGCCCCGCTGCTGGGCCTCGAGCAGTTTGCTGCGCAACTCGGCCACGCGGGGCGTGCCGTGACCCCCCGTAATCGGATTCTGCGGCTGACCCTGCCGCGGAAAACGACGCAGCACAATCAGCACTTTGCCCCGGACATCCAGCCCTTCGAAATCGTTGTATTGGAATTTGATCTGCTCGGGTGCTTGCGGGTCGTGGGGATTGGCGCGTTCGGTCACCTTGAAGTCGATGGCATAACCGGCAAAGACCAGTTCTCCCTCGAATGCGCCCGAACCGCCAAATGAACAGGCTTCGAAATCGACGCCGGGCTTCAATTCGATCGTTTGGCCTTCCGGCCCGAGCAGCTTGAGCGTCGGCGGCTCGGTCAGCCGCGCGCCGGTAATCATCTCGAACTTCTGAAAGGCGTCCCCCTGCACGCGGGTGACATCCAGCCCGGCGGCGGCGAACTGTTCCTTGATGTAGCGGGCCGCCGACTCCAGACCAGCGGTCCCCACGCCGCGACCTTCGAGTTCGTCGCTGGCGAGGTATTTGACGGCGTCGAGCAAACGGGACTTGCTTTCGGCTCGATCGGCGGCAAGTGCGGGCGAAACACTGCTCAACACAAGCAGCAGCGCACTCAGCGGAACGCTCGCCCAAGTTCTCCATCGGCACATCGCTTGCATGGGTTCTCCACCAGACTGAGGGGTGATCACACCGCCGAGCAGATCCCGGACCGTCGAATCACGGATACTGGGTTGCTGAATCGCGTACACCGGATTGCCGAGGCACGGGAACCGGACCGTCGAATCAGGTCAGGTAGGTTTGTCAAGCCGCTAGCCACTGGCTGTTATCCGGTTGGCCCCACGGACTGAATTCCCGTCCACCCCAGGTTCTGTCGTTGAGGAACCGAACTCCAATTCCCTTGGGATCATTTTATGCCGATGGGACGTCCATTCTCCACACCGGCGACCGTCCTGTGCCGGCCGTTTGGTTGACAGGCGGGTTGCCGTGACCAATGATCCCATAAAGATGGCGAGGCGGCGTGGCTTTTGCCGCCTGGGCAAATCGTGCTTGCCGGCGTTGGGCCGGTGAGCGCGGCCGGTCTCCCCGACGGGTGGTCGGCCTGAGAGCGCCCGTGGGGCATTCTCGGTCATAACTTGTTACTGGCAAATATCTAGCGAATTTTGCCGGGTATCGGTTTCTATTCACGGAAGGCCATTATGGACGGCAGAGGAATCCGGCGGGGGGTGTTGGGGATCGTCTGCGGGCTCACGGTCTGCGGGCTGAACTCCGCTCAGGCCCAGCAGTTTGTGGAACGGGTTTATCGAGACGCGGAAGGACCGCACAAATACTCGGTGTTCGTTCCCGCGGGCTATTCGGCGAACCGCCCGACGCCGGCGATTCTGTATTTGCACGGTGCCGGGGAACGAGGTACCGACGGCGTGAAGCCCACGCTGGTGGGACTGGGACCCTACGCCAAGGCACGCGGCGCCAGTTTTCCGTTCCTGGTGGTCTTTCCCCAAGCCGAGGACACGCGCGGCCGCTTGCTGACCGCGTGGCAGGCGGGGCAGGCGGATGGGGAACGGGCCCTCCGCATTCTGGATGATGCACGCCAGCAGTTTGCCATCGATGCCCAACGGATCGCGCTGGTGGGTTGGTCGATGGGAGGTTACGGGGCCTGGAGCCTGGGGGCGGCCTATCCGCAGCGGTGGTCGGCGGTGATGGCGATCTCTGGCGGGGGGAATCCCGAAACAGTCGCCGGATTGAAATCGATTCCCGTCTGGGCCTTTCATGGGGCCAAGGACTCGCTCGTGCCGGCCAGCGAATCGCAGCGGATGGTGCAGGCCTTGAAAGACGCTGGCGGCCAGGTGGCCTACGACGAATTCCCCGACGCCGGTCACGAAATCTTCGACCAGGTGTTCGGCAACGACGCCGTCATCGCCTGGCTGCTCGACCCTCGCGGCAAACCGGCGCGATTGTCGGCGACCAGCACGGCGTGGAAAGTCGAGCCGCCGCCGTTTGTCCCCGCCGTCGAAATCCCCCAGGCGATGGGTTTTCGCCTGGGGAACGAGGCCCTCAAGGCGCTGTCTTACGCCGCGCCGCAGATGGTGCCGCGCAACATGCTGTCCGGCCGGTTGAACGACATGTATCACTCGACCGTGGTGCAGGGACGCAGCTTTTCGGTGACGTTCAGCGGCATCAGCTATTCGGGCCAGCTCGACCGCGTGCAGATTCAGGCCGTGGGCGCGGGGCGGGTGAACATTCAATTGGGTCTGAGGAACATCACGCTGGTCATTGGGGGCACGTATGTGAGTGGTGCCCGGCACGCGGCGCAAGCCGGACCGATTAGCATTTACATCGGACACAATCGCCCGGTGTGGTTGAGCCTGGATGTGGCCCCCTATATCGAAAACCGCCGGGTGCGGCTGCGGGCCGCCGGCGTTCGCTTTTCGATTCCCCCCGACAACTTTTACGTCAGCGGACCCGCCGGCGTTTCGGTGCAAGGATTTGGCATGACGCAAGACCGGGTCGCGAGCGGCCTCACCAGCGGTCTGTACGGTGCTCGCAGCCGCATCGAAAGCGAAGTCACCTCCATCGTGCCGAGAATCGTCCAGCAACTCGAAGACCAATTGCAGATCGCCGATGCGGGCCCGGTGGTGTCGAGCATGTGGCCTTTACCCGTGTATCAGCCGCGGCTGCGAGTCTATCCCGATCAGATTGCCACCGATGCCCGCGGAGTGACGGTGGTGCTGGGGGTTTCGGCGGCGGCCCCCGACTACAGCGCGCCCCCCGCTCCCACGCGGGCCGCTCCGGCCGGTGTGTCGTTGGCCGCCTTGGCCGACGGCCAGGACTTGCAGGTGGCAGTGGCCCCGCAAGTGTTGCATCCGCTGACGCAGGTGCTCATCGACCGCGATCTGGCGCACATCGACCTGCTCGACGTGCCCGAAAAATCCTTCCATCGTCTGGCCGACCGCCAGGTGCTGGAAGAGATTCTGCCCGACCTGAAACGCTTCGATCCGCAACATGAGGTGCGGGCCGAACTGGTGCTCGCCGCCCCCCTGCACGTGCGGGCGGGCGCTGCCGGCTCCGCCGGCGCGGCGGCGGGGACCGACCCTGCCGTGCCGCTGGAGTTGGAATTGCCCCAGGTGCGCGTCGATGTTTCCCTCCGCGGGCCGCAGCAGCGGTCGTGGCGGCCGTATGCCCACTTCGAGCTGCGGTTGAAGGAACAGGTGGCGGCGACGCTGCGGAAGCCGTCGCATCAGCGGCGACTGCTCGAATTGGCGTGGCTGGCCGATCGCAGTCTGACCGGCGAGGCCCGCTTCGCGGAGGGAGTCGAACCCCAAGAGGCCGTCATCCACACCGACCGCTTTTTGGAGTTGTTCCGCGAAAGCTGGCAGCAATGGACGAGTGCGGGACCGGCGGCAAGTTCCGCGGTGCCCGATCTCGAATTCGGGCTGACCAGGCTGCGCTTGGACGATGTGCGCGGCCAGGGCCAGGTGCTCGCCGGCGTGTTTCGCGTACCGACCGTGAAGATCACCAACCTCAGCGACGAACGCTTCGTTTACGAGACCAAAGGTCCGTACAGCCGCTGGGGCGGACCCTACACGCTGGAACCCGGGAAGTCGCACGAGTTCGAGATCCCCTATCCGTTGACGTATCGTCACACGGGGAAGGCGGGGACCGAAGTCTACACGCTGTTCGCGGGCAGCCATTCGGAGTACCGCGTGCCTCGGGGCGGTGGTCCACCGCGGTTGTTCCAGGCCCGGGAATAGATTGGCACGACCCACCCGCCGCCACGGTGGACACCGTTCGCAGTGGACGCCCCTCCGCCACGGTGGACACGCCGTCGCCACGGTGGACACCCGCCGCCACATTGGACACCCGCCGGCCACGTTGGACGCGCCGCCGCGGTGAAGCCTGTTGCGGACACCCATTTTCAAGGTCTCCAAGGCCGCGTGGTGAACACCGCCTCCTTGGGGATGGATGCCGCGGGGGCGAACCACCCTCGGCCCATTTTCCGCCTCTCTGACCCCCTGTCCGGTTCCCCTGGCCGCTAGACTGCGGGTTGCAGCGCCCCCGTCAGCGCGCGTTGGCGATTTCCTCGTCCACCGCGAAATTTCCGCTTGCGTCCGGTTTCCGCGTGCGATTTGCTGAACGGAACCCGTTGCGGTGTGGGCCGCCCACCGGGATGGTCTCCGCGCCGACCGTTGACATCCTCGTAGTTCGGAATACGCCATGAGCGTTCGCGCGTTGGTTGTGGCCCTCACGTTGTGGGGTGCCTGGGCGGATCAGATGTCCCCCGCGGAAGCCGCCGGACCCGCACCCCGCATCCGCATCATTCCCGTCCGCAAAGGGGCCCCCGAAGTGGTGGGCAACGGGTACCTGACCGATCCCACGGCGACCGACCAACTCATCTTCATTCTGGTGGGGAACGGTTCGGCGAAACTCACCCTGTACGATGCGGATGCCCCTGGCGATACCGTCGCCGTCGACGGCGCTGTGATTGGCACGTTCTCCACCACCTTTTCCGCCTCGGCGACTTCCCCCGACCAGATAGTGGAAATTTTGCCGATCACTTACTTCGCCGTGGTCCTGGTGGACGTGCGATACACCAGCATCATCAATCCCCTGCCGGCGCAGTACATCTACAAACTGAAGTTCTGACGGAACAGAGGCCGCCTCCCGGGACAGCCCAAGCCGGCGACGGAAAGCCCTGCCGTCCCGTTCGGCCGATCATCCCGAGGGGAAGCACGGGGCGCGGTTGCCCCGCTGCCCGGCGTCGCCAGGCAATCCGCCACGACGAAGCAGCCTGTTCCCTGGATTCTGTCCCCTTCCTTGGATTCTGCCGCCGGGAAAGGGCCGGGGAAATCGTCGACCGTCGTCGTGGTCGGCACACCCCGCGGTGTGCTATCTTCAAGCCCTTTGGATTTGGCTCCGAATGCGCTTTCGCCTGAGTCGAAAGGGCGCGCGCCGGGGGACTTTGGTGGCCGGCGTGGTTCGGGGGAATGGTCGTTCGGCGGTAGCCGGGCGGTAGCACGGGAACGTCTCGAGGAATGGGGAGAATGCGGCGGTGGGCTTGATTGTGCAGAAATTCGGGGGCAGCAGCGTTGCGGATGCCGACCGCATCCGCCGTTGTGCGCAACGCATCGTGGCGGCTCGACGGGCCGGCAACGAGGTGGTCGCTGTGGTGAGCGCCCGGGGCGACAAGACCGATGAACTGATCGAACTGGCCCGCCAGATCAGCGAAGTTCCGCCTCCGCGCGAAATGGACATGCTCTTGGCCACCGGCGAACAGGAAGCGGTGGCGTTGATGGCCATGGCCGTGCAGGAACTCGGGGAACCGGCGATCAGCCTCACGGGCTATCAAATCGGGATCTTCACCGATTCCAGCTACACCAAGGCCCGCATCAAAAGAATCAGCACGGAGCGGATGCGCAAGGCGCTGGCCGAGGGCAAAATCGTGGTGGCCGCCGGGTTTCAGGGCATCGACGACGATTTCAACATCACCACGCTGGGCCGCGGCGGCAGCGATACCACGGCGACGGCCTTGGCCGCCGTGCTCGAAGCCGACGTGTGCGAGATTTACACCGATGTGGAAGGCATCTTCACGACGGATCCGCGGCTGGTGAAGTCGGCCCGCAAACTGTCCCGCATTTCCTACGACGAGATGCTGGAACTGACCAGCCTGGGCGGCGGCAAAATGCATTCCCGTTCGATCGAATTCGCGAAGAAGTACCGGGTGCCTCTGCTGGTGCGTCCCGCTTACATCGAGGGGGCCGGTACGCTGATCGCTCCGCAACTGGAGGAAGAGGCGCCGGTGGTGAGCGGCGTGGCGCTGGTCAAGAACGAGGCCATCGTCAATCTGCGGGATCTGCCCGATCGGCCGGGCGTGATGAGCGCCATCTTCAAGCACATGGCCCAGCGGAAGATTCCCATCGACATGGTGATTCAGGATGCGCCGGCCGCCGGCATCGCCGAAGTCTCCTTCACCGTCCCCCAAGACGATCTCGCCGAAGCCCTGACCGCTGCCGAGGAAGCCGTTGCCGAATTGGGGGCCGGGCACGTCCAGCACGGCACGAATGTGTCGAAGGTGTCGGTGGTGGGAAGCGGCATGCGGACGCACACCGGCGTGGCGGCGCAAATGTTCGAGTCGCTGGCCAAGGCCGGGGTGAACATCTCGATGATCACCACCAGCGAAATCAAGATTTCGGTGCTGGTCAACCGCGATCAGTCGCAAGCGGCGTTGCAGGCCGTCCACGACGGTTTCCGGTTGCACGAGGAAGTCACCCCCGCGCCGGCGATCGGCTATGTGCAGCGCGATCACACGGCCGGATGGCGGTTGCCGCGCGAGGAACTGGAACGAGACGTGGTTTCGCGGCTGGCCAGCATGGAAGACATCGTGGTCAGCGAGGTGCAGTTGGATCAGCAACAGTCGCGGGTGACGGTGCGGCATGTCGCCGATCGTCCGGGGATTGCGGCCGAGGTATTCGCGGCGGTGGCGGAAGGGGGGGTGATGGTCGACATGATTGTGCAGAACGTCAGCCACGAGAAGTTCGCCAATCTGTCCTTCACGGTTCCCAAGGCCGACGTGGATCGCTGCCTGCTGCTGGTGCGGGAGTTGTTGGAAAGCTGGCCCGGGGCCGAGTTGAGCTACGAGCGCGACGTGGCCTTGCTGACGGTGATGGGGATTGGCTTGCGGAGCCATACCGGGGTGGGAGATCGCATGTTTCGGGCGCTGGCCCAGGCGGGGGTCAACGTGCAGATGATCAACACCAGCGAGATTCGCTTCGGGGTGGTGGTGTCCCCCGCGGAGGCCCAGCGGGCACACGCCGCGCTGCTCCAGGCGTTTGGCCTGCCCCTGGCGGACGGTTGACGGCGGATCGCCGCGCGGCACTTACGGTGCATCGTCAACGCGCGCTGAGGGTGAATTGCCGCCGCGCGCTGCGGGCGGATCGCCGCTCCGGGCCGGTGGGGGGACCGCCGTGGCGGGCACGGTTCGCCAACGCCACGTGGCGTGCTCCTGTGGTGGACGATGAACACGCACACGCGTTAGCCTGAAGCTCACGGGACAAGGAACCCGGTGAACCACGAACAGACACGACAGGAGCCGATCATGATGCGACAAAGTTGGCTGGGGGGCGTGGTGCTGGGATTGGCGTTGACGGCGGCAGTGTGGCTGGGGGCGCGAAATGTCTCCGAGGCGCGGGCTCAGGCGGCAATTGCCCCCCTCGCGTGGGATTACCTTTCCACCTCGGTGGAACTGGTCTCGCTGAGCAACAAGCTCACCGAATTGGGCAACGACGGGTGGGAAGTGATCAGCGTGTTCAGCACGCGCACGGAACTGGATTCGCAGTCCGATACCAAGCCCAACATCGTGACGCTCCGCGTGGAAGTGGTGGCCAGGCGGCCGCGGGCACGGTGACCCGAGCTGGCCCGCGGACCAAGGCTGGTGGCGCGGCCGGTTGACGGCGGTGCTGACGTGCTGATCATTCCGCCCGCACGGTCGATCCGCGCGAGACGCCGAGACGACAATGCCGCCGAGACTACAATCCCTCACCATGCGTTTCGGGGGGAGTCCGCGCGACGGGAAAAATCCGTGCGTCGGGAGGAGTCCGCAGCGGAATGTTCGAGCTGGCCGAAGATTGGTGGCGGGTGTTGCCCGCCGTGAATGCGTCCCTCAATGGCCTCGCCACCGTGTTGCTGGCGGCGGGGTACGCGGCCATTCGCCAGGGCCGGCAGGATCGACACAAGCAATTGATGCTGTCGGCATTTACGGTTTCGGCCCTGTTTCTGGCTTGCTATCTGGTGTATCACTTCGAGCTGCACCACCACACGGGGATGGCGGGGCAGACATTTCAGGGCCAGGGGTGGATCCGCCCGATCTATTACGCCATCCTCATCAGCCATGTCTTGTTGGCGATGGGGGTGGCGGTTTTGGCGCCCGTGACAGTGTGGCTGGGACTGCGTCAACGATGGGACCGGCATCGGCGGCTGGCACGCATCACGTTTCCCCTGTGGCTTTACGTGTCGGTCACCGGAGTGGTAATCTACGGGTTGCTGTACCACTGGCCCGCCGGCGGCTGAGAGGATGTGGATCATGCGTCGCAAGTTGTTGTCCGCCATGACGTGTGCGCTATGGCTGTCGACCGTGCTGCTGCCCGCGGCCGACGCCTGGGCCTGCCCCATGTGTAAAATGGCGCTGGAAAGCGACGATCCGCAGCCGCGGGCTTACATGTACAGCATTCTGTTTCTGCTGGCGGTGATTGGCACGGTCTTCGGAGCCATGACGGGCCTGTTGTGTTGGGTGAGCCGGTGGGAACGGCGCGCCTTGCAGTCGGCCGGTTACGAACACTTGTTGCGGAACGCCGTCACCTGTCCGGCGGCTGTGCCGGCAAACGCCGCTCCGCATCCGTGACCCCTCGGCTTCCGGCGCGGGACGACCGGGCAGGCGAACAACCCGACGGCCTGACCACCGCGCGGACGGCGGTGCGGTTTACAGTTGCAGCCATTCCGGTTTGAGCAGCAGCACCAGTCCCAGCGCGAGAATCACCAGCCCGCTGATCAGTTTGAGGATGCGTCCCCCCCGTTCCTGCAACTTGTATTTCCCGAGGGTGATGACCACCGCGGCCACCATCAGCGAGTCATCGAACATGTAGGCCGCTATGTACAGCAGCAGGTACAGGTGGTTCTGCCAGACCGGCATCTGTTGCAGCGTGAGAATGCTGGTGTACATGGCCGGCAATCCCGCCGTGCACAGCAATTCCAGAAAATTCACCAGCACGGCGAGAATCGCGGCCCCGGCCAAGGCGGACAACACGGTTTCGGCGTGGAGGATCCGCCGGGTGCGTTCGTAGATGGTCGGCTTGGCCGACTCGGGAATCGACAGCGTCAGCCCCCGCTTGAAGGCGAAGAAATCCTTCACGTGGATGCTGCCGATGCACACGCCCATCATGCCCAGCAGCATCTGCACCGGCCGAAGCAACGCAAACCACTGCGCCACTTGCAGCCACGCCGCCATGAAGGCGTAGTACGCGGCGCCGCTGATCGCCACGAAGGTGCCGGCGACCGTCAGAATCTTCCACCGGTCCTGCAAATTCACCAGCAGCGACAGCAAAAACAGCAGCACCCACATGGCGCAGGGGTTGAATCCGTCGACCAGCCCCACCGCGAGGGTAAACAACGGCAACCCCCACGCGCGCCAGTTCACTGCTCCAAAGAACGGCAGATGCACCACATCCCCCACGGTCGCGGCAGGCTCGGGTTCTGGCGACGGCGCGGTTTCGGCAGGCACCTCCGGCGGCAACGACCGCGACGGTCGCGGCGGCGGCGCATCGACGGGAATTGCCGACGCCACATCGGCGGGAGGCACTTCCGGCGGCAACTCCGCGGCGGACGCCGGGGGACTGGTCCGCTCAGGCCGTTCTTCCGCCCAGGCCGTGGCAGTCCACAAACTCCAACCGGAAGGGACGGCACGGTCGGCGACATGGAAAAACTTGTCGCCGCGGAATGTCTCCCGAGATGTGGTTTTCTCCGCCGGGCAGGCGATGGTGGCCCCCTTGAGCACGTCATCCCATTGCCGGAAGCTGGTGGCCGCATCGTAAAAGCCGACCAGCAATTTGCCGCACAGGTGCAAGGCCGGCACCGACGCCGCCTGCACGCGGTAACGGTTCGACAATTCTTGCAAGCGCTGCCGGGCCTCGGCGGATTGCCCCACGTCCCGCTCCACGAAGCGATAACCAGGATAGCGCGGGGCAAGCTGCTGAAAGATGACTGGTCTGGCGGCGGCGCAGCGGGAACAACCCTGGCGGACGAACACCTCCACGGTCAACGCTTCTTCCAGTCGTGCCGGAGACTTCGCCGCGTCCCACCCGAACTCGAAACGGCTGCTGACATAAAATGCCGGCAACCCCGGCTTGTCCACCTGGAAATGCTCGGCCAGCTTCCAATAGCGGTCGAGATCGCTTTCCTTCGCCGTGACATCGCGCATCGCCAACACCAGGCCTTTCCGGCCGGAGTAGGTTTTTTCGATGAACGCGCGAGCGGCTTGCGACCGTTCGGCATCGCCCCGCAGGAACACTTCCAGAACGGCACACCGCGTTTCGGCGGGCAGAGACCGCGGGGCCGCCAGCAGCAGACCCAGCATGAGCAGCTCGCCGCTCCATCGCGCAAATCCCATTTGCCGATTCCTTCTTTCGGGATGGCCGGTCCTTCCCTTGCGTCCCGCGTGAGGGCGCATGCTTTCCCCTTACCGCCGCCAGCGCGCCCCGCAAGTTGGAGCACGCGATGCCGCACCCGAATGCGCGTTTCAGTCCGACGTGCGCCGGTCATGTATCCGCGAGCGATCGACCGAGGGTCATTATAACGAATCCGCGGGGCGGGGGCTGCGGGGCGTCGGACGCAAGACGGAGATGGGAGCCAGCCGGTGGTGCGGTGCACGGCTGGCGGAGTGAGGAACAGGCCGCGGCATGCTGGACACCGTCTGGCGGGGCGGCTAGGATTCTATAGAATTTGGGTCGTTCCCCTTGTTTTTGCCGAGCCGCGCCGCATGAGCACCCTCCGCACCGAATTCAAAGCCGTTCTCGACCAGGACGAACTGGCCCAACTCCCCCGCGATTTGCGGTTTCATCCCACGCACAATCCCGCGCCGCGAGCGCTCACGCCGGCGCAGATCGAACAATTCAACCGCGACGGCTACATCCGGGGAATTCGCGTGTACAGCCCGGAAGAAATCGCCGACATTCGGGCTTATTTCGACCGGCTGTTGGCCCGGGTAATGGCCCACGGCGGCGACAGTTATTCGATCAGTTCGGCCCATCTGAAGTACGGCCGCGTGTGGGACATGCTCACCCATCCGCCCATCGTGGCCTGCGTGCGCGATCTGCTGGGGGACAACGTGATCGGCTGGGGCGCCCACTTCTTTTGCAAGCTGCCGCACGATGGCAAATCGGTGGCGTGGCATCAGGATGCGAGTTACTGGCCGCTCACTCCCTCGCGGGCCGTCACCGTGTGGCTGGCCATCGACGATGCCGACGTGGAAAACGCCTGCATGCGGTTTGTCGCCGGCTCGCATCATTACGGGGCGATGACGTTTCGCCCCAGCGATCCCAGCGAGCACAATGTGCTGAACCAGACGATCGACAACGTGGAGCAATACGGCACGTTCGTGGACGACTGTTTGCAGGCGGGGGAGATTTCATTGCACTCCGATCTGCTGCTGCATGGCTCGGAGGCCAACCATTCGGACCGCAGGCGCTGCGGATTGACGCTGCGGTACGCGGCGGCGGACGTGCGGGCCTACCTCGACTGGAATCAGAAGGGGGTCTGGGTGAGCGGCAGCGATCCGTCGGGACACTGGGCCAATCGGCCGCGCCCCGCCGAGGATTGAGCCGCCGCGCCGCGGGTTCACAGTTCCAATCGCAGCCCGCGATCGGTGATCTCGTAGGTCACGATGGCCTCGTCGCAGGCGCTGCCGCGATGCTTGGCGACATGCAACGCCCGCCGCATGGCGCGCCCCTCGCGGATTTTGCCCATGAGCAGGATGGTGTTGGCGTTGGCCAGTTCATCGCCCGTTTCCAGCGGCCGGCACAGGAGTTCGTCCAGCAGCACTTCGTGCGCGGTGTACAGCAACAGGCACGTCAGCCGGCGGTGGTCGTAGGCGTGTTGCAGCACGTGCGGCTCATACTGGCGGTAGTGGACGCGGAACAGGTCGCGCGCCACCCAGTCGTGGTCCTTGTGCAGAATTTGATGGTACACATAGTCGAACACGTGGAACTGGAACGACTCGCTCGCGCGGTCGGCGGGTTCCACGCCGTCGATCACGCACCGCCGTACCCCATGCACGAAGTTGCCGTAGAAGAAGGCGATGGCCTGCTCCAGCTTGCGGTTCAGCTCCGCCTTCCACTCCTGCCATTGTTCGGGATCGAGGTCGCGAATGGTCACCCGGCGGCCGGAACGCTGAAACAGGTGGAAATAATCGAAGCGGGCGGTGTGCGAGTTCCACAGTTCCGCGGGGGACCAGGGAGCGTCCACCGGCCGTTCGCGGAGCGTCCAGCCGCACAGCCGCTGCGCGTAGGCGGCATGGTTTTGCCCGTCGCCGCGGGTCGTCATGTCGAACACGCAGCCGCGGTGTCCTTCCTGCTGGAGACCCGCCTGGGCGAACTGCAACCCCAGTTGCGTTTTGCCGATGCCCGTGGCACCCAGCACCACGGTCAGCGTTCCCGGCAGCAAACCGCCGCCGAGCAACTGGTCGAGTTCGGCAATCCCGGTCGAAACACGAGCGTCTGCAAGCATGGACCGCAATCCTGACGGCAAGCCAGCCGGCGTCGCGCCGGCGGAGCGCGGCGAACGCCTTCGGCCGACGCTCAAAGGCGCGGTGGTTCATGGTAGCAGAGGTGAAACGCCCGTGCACTTTGGCCGTGCGCGCGGTCAGAGCGGTTCAATATACCTCGGCTATCACGGCACTGGGGCACTACAGCACTGCGGCACCGTGGCTTGCCGTCAACGGGCAGGAAACCGCCAAAAACCCCAGCCGTGTCGGAAGGCTGGCTCCCGAACACGGCTGGTGGAGAAGGCGGGGCAAGGTTCGACGCGGCGACAGAACCCGGTCTCAACCACAAGTGGGCTGACCCGGGGCGCCGCACACCAGATCGCAGGTGCTGTTCTGGTCGCAGTCGTCGTGATGGTGGCCGTCGTTGAAGCGGCTGCCGGCGGTGTTGCTCTTATTCTTCACCGCCTGGTTGTCGGTACCGACGAACTGGGTGAAGAAGTAGCTCTGGTCGAGGGCGCCGATGGCGTTGGAGATGTCGTTGAGTTCGGTGTTGACCGCGACGGCCACTTCGCTGAGGCCGACGATCACGCCGAGCACCAGAATGGTGAGCACCAGCACGAGTTCCGCGGAAATCACAGCGCCAGATTCATCGAGCAGCAGTTGGCGCAACATGGGATGCTCCTGAAGCCAGCATGAGAAATGGGGAATGGAAATGTTCGATCCGACGACCCTTCCTCGACTGCTCAGGGCGGTGGTCATCCGCGCGGTGCTCCGCGGTTGGTCAGTGCGGAGGTGCAGGCTGCGCAACCGTTCGACACACCACTGTTGCGGTAAGCCGCGGTTGTTTGCCCCGTGGGGAAGGGAAGGGGCGCAGGCATCAACAACAACGCCCGCGAACCAAGCAACACCTGTTTCGCGGGCGAAAGTCCGACATCAAACGCCCTCGTCAGCCGATCAACCGCAGGTGGGCTGACCCGGGGCGCCGCACACCAGATCGCAGGTGCTGTTCTGGTCGCAGTCGTCATGGGCGTCGTTGAAGCGGCTGCCAGCGGTGTTGCTCTTGTTCTTCACCGCCTGGTTGTCTGTGCCGCGGAACCCGGTGAAGAAGTAGCTCTGGTCGAGGGCGCCGATGGCGTTGGAGATGTCGTTGAGTTCGGTGTTGACCGCGACGGCCACTTCGCTGAGGCCGACGATCACGCCGATCACCAGAATGGTGAGCACCAGCACGAGTTCGGCGGAGATGACGGCACCCGATTGGTCTTGGAGCAGCTTGCGCAACATGTGTGGAGTTCCTCTGGAGACTGAAAGTGTGGAACAGCGTTGCCATGGGTCGCGCTGTCTGGCCGGACAGCGCTTCCCAGGAGAGACCGTGCCCGCAGGCACTGCTCCCCGCGTCGTGGATGACGATCCACAACGTGGGCCGACCCCCTGGCCGTGGGGCGACCCAAACTTCCCGCGCAGGAAATTCCCCTCCCGCCGGTTACGACGGGCAGTTGGAAGTGGAGCTGGATAGGGGGTGGAGGCGGCAGCGGAACCGCGCTTCCACGTTCGACTCAGTTCCCGCTGTCGTGTGTGCCGAACCTTCGCACCTTGCGTGCCATGCGGGTGTGCTTCCCTTTGGCAACTGGGCGGGGCGAAAGCACATCCGGGGCGCTAAGTGATGAAGGGACCGGCAGATCAATCAACGACGGCCCGGCGCCGCAGAGGGGCGCGGTCTGGCGGACACAGCTCCACGGATGTTGTGGAGATGCAACACGTCGTCAAGCTCGGCGCTAAAGACGTCGAGCGCGGGCAGCGGCCTGGCTGGTGGTTCGCCACGTCCGGCCGCACCTGCAAGTCGTTCGACAAGCGTGAGTTAGCGTGCCAATGTTCTCACCGTAGCGATTGTGCCCGACGTTGCCGCCGTAACAAAAGCATATGACGTGCCGGTTGTGCGGGTTTTGTCGCCCAACGGTATGAAGCGTGCCAAAAGACAACTGCCCGCAAGACGGCGTCACGCCGTCCCGCGGGCAGGGTCGAAATCAGGCGAAATCAGGCAACGAACGCCAGCGAGCCAGCTCAACCGCAGGTGGGCTGACCCGGAGCGCCGCACACCAGATCGCAGGTGCTGTTCTGGTCGCAGTCGTCGTGGGCGTCGTTGAAACGGCTGCCGGCAACGTTGCTCTTCGTCTTCAACCCCTGGTTGTCGGTGCCGATGAACTGGGTGAAGAAGTAGCTCTGGTCGAGGGCGCCGATGGCGTTGGAGATGTCGTTGAGTTCGGTGTTGACCGCGACGGCCACTTCGCTGAGGCCGACGATCACGCCGATCACCAGAATGGTGAGCACCAACACCAATTCCGCGGAGATCACGGCTCCGCTCTCATCTTGCAGGAACTTGCGCAGCATGGAAACGACCTTTTTCTGGAGACTGAGAGACGACACGAAAGGTGACACAAACTTCAGCGAACCCCGCACGACAGGGTGTGGCCTGCCGACGGGACACGGCTCCGCCGAAGCGGCGACACGGTCCTCCGCCCGAACGCCGACGCACCCTCGCCGTTGCCGGCGAGCGGTCCACAGAAAGAAGGCCGACTGCGGCCACAGTCAGCCTCCAGAGGAACCCAGCCAGGGACAGGCCCAAGCCAGGATGTTGCCGCGGGATCCCAGCGCGGCGTCCACCGTTCCCGACATCCTGCCGGGAGGAGACACCGGGGCGTTTAGCGAGGCAGGATTCGTGCCGCTGGAATTTTGAGCCGAGTCCGCAAAATCCTCGCCAGCCGCCAGGCATGACACGCAACCGGTTCATCCGCAACGGCTTCAGGTCGCTGCAAACTTGAGCGGGTTGCCAAGAAATCAACGGCTGAACCGACAAGAGGGGTCTTGCCGGTTAAGCCGTTGATACAACCAGATGGGGTTTTAGCGCCAAAAATGTCAGGGAAACGAAGCGCTGGCGGCGGCTGTTTGCGGTGCGAGGAATGCGGTGAACAGCGAGTGGATGGCTTTCATTGCTGCGGCAGGTTCTGGGGCACAGGTCCCTGGGGAACGGCGGGTTGCGGACCGCTGGGCAACGGCGGACACGTGTGACATGGTTCGGTGACCGCGGGAGCCGAAGGCACACACTCAACACAGGGTGTGGGGGCCGGTCCTGGCAAGGGAGTCACGACCGTCGGGATACCGGCGGGAGCCATCTGGGGGCCGGCCATAATCTCGCCGGCACCGCCCCCCATCGCCGCGGTTCCCACGCAGGAGTCGAACACGTCGACAAAGAACGAACCGGATGTCCAACTGAGACGGCGGCCGAACTTCCAGCAGCCGGCGTAGCCGCTTACGCCGTAAGACTGATTCAGCCCCGTGAACGCCATCGCCGTGTCTTGCAGTTCGGTGACGATGGCATCCTGAACTTGCGCCAAGCCGACGATCAATCCCAGGACGACCACGGTCGCCAGGATCACCAGTTCTGCCGACAACACCATTCCGACTTCATCGTGGATCAATTGGCTGACGCTGCGGATCATGGGGGCCTCCATCGCTGGGGATGCGTCCGCTGAAGGGGACGTCGAATGCGGTAGTCGATGACCCCCGGAGACGTCGGCCGGTGGTACCCGTGGCACTCCGGTCGCCACCTCCGGGGGCGAATCGCCTGGGTGTCGGTTCTGGCCACACACCAGGCCGGCACCCTCACCTTTCGTGCAGGAGCGGTCTCTCAGGTCGCCCCACACGCTCAAACGCCAGGGAACAGGACGAGGCCCGAGGGAACAGTCCCGAGGAGGCCCCGACCGCCACGGACCGGTCGGTTGGATGATCGTCACATTCGACACGACCCGCGGCACTGGCGAAACTCGCAGAATCCATGCCAATGGCAGAACCGGTTTCGTCGTTACAACCGGACTTTTTTCGCAAGATATTGTCGTCCAATACGTTGTGCTGAATACATCACAACGTGAAGGGTCTGGTTGTGCCGGTGGGAGTGATTCGCGCGAGAAGCGCGGCGATACCGGATTTAACGATTGTGTCAAAAATACCGAACATGCGGGTTGGGCGTGGAGCCGACGGGAGAGGTTGGGCCGGGGAGGGGCGGGGATTGATTCATGGATTCGGAGGTTGGCGGAAGGGGTTGGCGGACGCGGCCAACGCCTGCGGAAGCGATCCAGTGCGGTACGGCCGCCAGAGCATTCCCCCGCTCCCATGATCCTCTGGCGGAGGCGGATTTCGGCGGGGTGACATTCTGCTATGCTGGGGGCTGCCGATTGTTGTGCGGCGCGAGAAGACCATGGTCCGCGTGTACGATGATGCCGAGTTGCTGCGTTTGGCCGCGGCCCCGCCGCGCGATGTGGCGCCGGTGCTGCGTCGGGCGCATTGGTTCACACCGTTGGTGGTGTTGCTGGCAGTGGTTCCGGTGTGGTTGGCGTGGCACCGGAGCGTGCTCGACGAAGAGACGGCGTGGTGGGGTTTGCGGGCCTTGGGCATCGTGCGGGCCGATCGCCTCGCGGGCTGGCTGGAGCCGAGCACTGGCTGGCCCGAACGGCCGCTGAACTGGGCGCCGCCGCTGCCGGCCTGGCTGACGGCCGTGTTCTTGCGGATTGCCGCTCCGGGAGCGGTGTGGCCGCTGTTTGTGGTGCCGGCGTTGAGCGTGGTGGCGACGACGTGGCTGTTCTATCGCCTCTCGGATGAGGCCGGTGGGACCCGGTGGGCGTTTCTGTCGACGGCCTGCCTGGCCTTGCATCCGCAGATGCTGATGTTGGTGCAGTCGGCCGGTCCCGATGCCCTGTGCTTGTGCTTGCTCGCGTTCGTCACCTGGGGGCTGTGGGGCCACTGGGTGGAGAATCCCGAGGCGATCTCCTTTCGGCTGTTGATCGCGGGGGTGTCGTGGGGTCTGTTGCTCTTGGCGGGAGGTCCGCTGGCGCTGGCGTATCTTGTGGTGCTCGGCGGCTGGTGGTTGTGGAATGGACTGCGGCGGAGCGAGGCAAGCTCGCGCTACCCGCGGTCGTCGGAGACGCCGGTTCGCGCGGCCCTGTTCACGCTGAGCGTGCTGATTGCCACCGGTGGGGCGCTCGGGTTCTGGTGGCTGGCGATGATGCTGACGGAGCACGGTTTGCCGTTTTTGTCCGCCTGGCTGGTGGGTCGCCTGGGCCTTGGGGCGTCGGGTGACTCGGCGGTCAGTTGGGGCGACGCCCCCGCGGGTGGATTGGCGGGCTGGCTGAATCGCTCGGCGTTTTTGGGGGGATGGTGGGTGGTGGGGGTGGTGTTGGCCGTGCGTCTGGCGCGCTCGCGCGGGACGACTCCCGATGGCGACTTCGCGCGGTGGCTGCTGGTGTGGAATGGCGTGGCCGCGTTGCTTCGTTGCGGTGTGAGCTACGCTCCGGCGAGCGACCCGTCGATGGCGCGGTTGTGGGAGACGTTCGCCATTCTGCCCGCCACGTGGTTGGCGGCCTACGGCCTCGACCGCACGCTGCGCCGTGAAGTGTCGTGGCGGTGGGTGCTCGCGGCGCTCAGCCTGTTGGTGGGACAGGCGGGTTGGCTGTTATCGGGGCGGTTGAGTTTCGGCGTGATGCTGGCCGCCGCCTTCGCCGCGCTGGTGCTCGTCAGCGCCCCTGTGATCACGGGGTTGCGGCGTGCGAGCCTGGGATGGAACGAGGTGGAAATCCGCCGGTGGGTGGTCGCGGCCACCTTGGCCACGTTTTTCGGGCATGCGGCTTTGAGCTGGCAGGTCACGCAACCGAAGACCAATGGTTCGGCCTGGAACCGCTTAGAGCAGCGGCTGCGGACGGTTGAGGACGTATCCTTGGCTTCGCTGATTGTGGCCGATCGGCGCGATTCCCCCCAGCTGCGCTACTTGCTGCGCTCTCTGTGGCCGCGGGCCGTGTATTCGCAGGCTTCGGGCTGGGATCCCCAGATCACCGAAACGCTGGTCCGGGAACGGGAACAACCTCGTTCACGGATGGTGGTGGTGGAATGGAACCGGCAAGACCTCCGGCTACAGGCCGATCTGGGCAGCGGCTGGCAGGTGACCACGCTGCTGGAACCGGAGCCGTATCTGGGATGTCGTCTGGCAGCCCATTTGTTGGCGCCGTCGGAACGATGAGGCACCGCGGCCGCCTTTACGCTTCCCGGCTGTCGCGCTCGCGGGAGGCAGATGCGCGCCGGCCGGAGGCTGTCGCTCCGGTCAGAGGCTGTCGCTCCGGCCAGAGGCTGTCGCGCCGGCCAGAGGCAGGGGGTGGATTTCGCGGCCACCTGTTTGGCGATAAATTGTGGGAGCACGGCGACGGAACGTCCCGGCGGCGTGCGGCGTCCTGAAGGGGCGCTGGTGTTCTTCCCCGTGTGTTTCAGGCCGGTGTTCCTCGCCGTTTCGCGAAGGCTGTGTCGATGCTCGCCGTTCAACTGCCTGATGGAACAGTGCACGAATTCGCCGAGGACGCAACCGCCCTCGACGTGGCCCAGAAAATCAGTTCCCGGTTGGCGCAACAGGCGCTGGGGGCGGTGGCCGCCGGGACGGTCATCGACTTGATGAAGCCGCTGCGGGAAGTTTCCGACGAGCGTCCGCTGCCGGTGCGGATTCTGACCGAGAAGGACCCGCAGGCGCTGGGCATCTTGCGGCACTCCTGCGCGCACTTGATGGCGCGTGCCGTGATGCGGTTGTTTCCCGGCGTGGAGTTGGCCTTCGGTCCCACCACCGGGCATGGTTTCTACTACGACATGGCCCTCCCGCATCAGATCAGCGAGGACGACTTTCCGCGGATCGAGGCGGAGATGGCCCGATTGGCGGCGGAAGGGGAGCCGTTCGAGCGGTTTCTGACCAGCCGCGACGAGGCGCTGGCCCTGCTGGAAGGGATGCGGCAAACGCTGAAGGTGGAGCATGTGAAAACGGGGCTGAAGGATCATCCCACGGTCAGCTTTTACCGGCAGGGGGAGTTCGTCGATTTGTGTCGGGGTCCGCACGTGCCCGATGCCCGGCGGATCAAGGCCTTCAAACTGTTGTCGGTGGCGGGGGCGTATTGGAAGGGAGACGCGAAAGGCCGGCAGTTGCAGCGGTTGTACGGCACCTGCTGGTTTTCGCAGAAGGACCTGGACGCCTATCTGGAGCAGGTCAACGAGGCCCGGCGGCGCGATCATCGCGTGTTGGGCAAGCAGTTGGGGCTGTTCACCATCAGCGGCGAGGTCGGGGCGGGATTGTGCTTGTGGATGCCCAAGGGGGCCACCGTCCGTTCGCTGCTGGAGGACTTCATCCGGCAGGAACTGTTGCGGCGGGGCTACCAGCCGGTGTACACGCCGCACATCGGCCGCGTCGACATGTACGAGACCAGCGGCCATTTCCCTTATTACCGCGAGGCTCAATTTTCGCCGTTGTTCGGCCACGACGGCGGGCAACTGGTCGACTTTTGGATTCGCCGGTTGCAGGACGGCGCCCTCAGCCGCGCGGACGAGGAAAAGCTGTACGAATCGGCCCGCGTGTTGGGGGTGGACGTGTCGCGGGTGTCCCTCGGCGGACCGCCGGAAGAACGGATTGCGGCCCTGCGCGCCTGGGAGAAACAGCAGGAGCGCTACCTGCTCAAGCCCATGAATTGTCCGCATCATGTGCAGATCTACAAAGCCCAGCCCCGCAGTTACCGGGACTTGCCGGTGCGGCTGGCGGAATTCGGCACCGTCTACCGCCACGAGCAATCGGGCGAGTTGAACGGCCTGCTGCGGGTCCGCGGCCTGACGCAAGACGATGCCCATTTGTTCTGCACGGCCGAGCAGGTGGAGCAGGAGTTCGCCGATACGCTGGACCTGGTGCAGTTTGTGCTCCGCAGCGTGGGACTCGACGATTACCGCGTGCAATTGTCGACCCGCGACCCGGCCTCCGATAAGTACGTCGGCTCCGCCGAATTGTGGGACAAGGCGGAGAACACCCTGCGCCGCGTCCTGGCCGGCACCGGATTGCGGTTCAGCGAATGTCCCGGCGAGGCCGCCTTCTACGGTCCCAAAACCGATTTCATGGTCCGCGACGCCATCGGCCGCGAATGGCAGTTGGGCACCGTGCAGCTCGATTACAACCTCCCCGAACGGTTTCAACTGGAATACATCGGCGCCGACAACCATCCCCACCGTCCCGTGATGATCCATCGCGCGCCTTTTGGATCGATGGAGCGGTTCACCGGCATGCTGATCGAACATTTCGCCGGCGCTTTTCCGCTGTGGCTCGCCCCGGAACAGGTGCGGGTGCTGTCGATCGGCGAGAAATTCGAAGACTACGCCCGGCAGATCGAACAGCGCTTTCGGGCCGCCGGCTTCCGCGTCACCAGCGATTTGCGGAGCAGCAAAATCAACGCCAAGATCCGGGATGCTCAGGTCGAGTTGATTCCCTACATGCTTGTGGTCGGCGGGCGCGATCAGGAGAACGGCACGGTCAGCGTGCGCGACCGAATCGAGGGAGAACTCGGCGCTCTCCCGGTGGAGGAAGCCATCGCCCGGTTGCGCGCGGAAGTCGACAACAAGGTCATCCGGCAGGTGAAGAAATCCGCGTTCCAGGCCTTCGACCAGCCGGCGGACGAAGCGCACGAATATTAAGCACATTGACAGATGGCGAGGACTGACGGTTAATCGCCCCGCAGCGATCCGGCTGGCGCGGGCGCGCCCCCACCAGGCCTCCCCCAAGGCCCGTGCGAGACCGCGAGGGTGTTCCGCCGCGGTGGTTGACGCCGGGTGGCTCCCGCCGGGTGTGCGCCGCTGGATGAAGTTTCGGGGAACCTGGCGAACCGGTCTTGCGAACCCGCCCCGCGGTCGATACCGTGGGGAATAGAGTCCTTCAGGATTCTGAAGAGCCTCTGCGGTGTTCGAGACGAGCCTTGTGCGTTGACCCGACAATTCCGTTTATGGATGCCACACGGGTTTGGCCGCGTGTATATCCGTGAGTTCCCGCGGGAAATCGACGGCTCACACAACCCAAACCCTCGGCAACCCCCTGAACTCTATGGGTTCAGAACCTCAACGCTCGAACGGCACAGGCGGAGGCTTCTTCTTTTTCTGTTGCGTTTTTCTGTTGTGCCAGACGGCAGCGGCGTGAAGTTCCGCGGTCCGCCATGGATCGCGGCAAAGCGCCGCCAAGGGGGTCGGCCAAGACCGGCCCCGGTTGAGGGCCGCGTGCCCGCCTGCGGAGTGGCTCTGAGGAGTGGACCTGAACAGTTCCCCTCCAGCGGAACCTGGCGGTACCCTCCAGCGAAACCAAGCCGCAGAAGTGTCGTCTGAAGGCCTTCTGAAGGTCTGCTGAATACCGCACGGGGAACACCGGCATGGCCCCCGCCGCGTGTTGCCGTCCCGTTGCCTGCGCCCCGGTTTGCCCGGCGGTTGCTCGCCTCAGCTCCGACCGCGTCGCGGGGACGACGGAACGCCGTCGAGGTTGACGCCCCGGAAACGCCACCAGCGGTTGACGCTACGGCAGCTCCCAGAAGCGGTCGAACACGTCCGACCAGATCACCGTTTCGTGATAGCCGCCGGCGCTGCGCGGCTGAAAGTGGATCAGGCCCGCATCACCCAGCCGCGGGTACAGCAAGGCATTGGATCCCTTGAACTCGGCTTCGTGGAACGTGTGACCCGAATTGAGCACCACGTATCGCGACGGCTGCAAGGGATTGGGATACACCAGCACCACGGCGTGTTCATCGGGCGAAACTTTCTTGCCGGCGATCGCCAGCGAGGTTTTGGTCCATTCCAGCGGCAGCTTGTCCACCACGCGGGCCAGCACCGAATTCGACCCTGGATCGCCGAACAGCACGAGGTGTTTTCCTGCGAGCATGTCCTCGGTGACCTGGTTATCGTTCACGATCGGCAGTTCGGCGCGGAAGTATTTGTCGTACTCGCGGGCGAAGCGGTCGAGAGTCCATTCGACCCAGGCGGCATGGGGCTCGTTCCACGGACGGCCGGTCGGCCGCACGCACACGAACGGGCGGGTGAAGGCGTCGTCGATTGGTCCCTGCAAATGCCGCCGCTTGCGTCCCTCGGGACGAGTCAGGTAGTCGTGCGATTCGGCATAGTTCAGCACCACCCAGCGGTCGCCGCGGCGTTCGTAATACACACCGGGCAGCAAGCCGTCGGCCGCCTCGGTCAAAGGCAAGGGGGGGCCGCCATCGAGCGACACCGTGTCGGCCACGTCGCGGGCCAGTTGCAGCATGGCCACGTTGGTGGTCGTCACCCGCACCGTGCTGCCGTCATCGGCCACCGTGGCGTGCACCGTCGAGGGTTCGTAGGGCACAAGCTGTTCCTCGATCGTCAGCCAATGGCAGGAGTTGTACTTGACGGTGCAGGTGGTGAAGCGGATTTCCCGCGGACCTAAAAAGGAAGGCCGGCCGTGTTCGGCCGCCGCCCGATGAAAGGCCATGAACTCCCGCCAGCTTTCGGGATGGAACTTGTGTTCCGTCTGCGGACCAACCAGCAGCTTGATCTCCACACCCAGCTCCTGGGCGCGGGCGTGCATCAGTTGGGCCGCCGCCAATTGCTTGTCGAGTTCGCCGCCGTAACCGATGGTCGGCACGTTGAAGGCGTTCAGGGCGTACTCCACGGGATCGTAAATCCGCACCAGCCGCGCGTGCAGCGGAGACAGCGGCTCCTTGAGGTTGAGGTACTTCACGGTGTCGGCAAAACCGGCCCCCGCCCCGACCGACGACCACTGATCGGGGTAATGCAAACCAAGATGCCAGGCCCCGGCTCCGCCCATCGAAAAGCCCCACAGGGTGATTCGCCGCTCATCGATGGGGTACAGCCGCTTGACCGCCGCCAAGGCCTCGAACACGTCCACCTCGCCGGCCCAGCGGTAGGCGTTGTTCGTCCGTCCGAAGACATCGAGTTGAATCCACTCCACGGGTGGCTTGGGTGTCTGCCCCTCAAACCCGTGGAGAAAACTCACCTCCGTCAAATTCGCATTGCGGCCGTGCAGCACCACGTGCAACGGCCACCGCTTGCGGGCCGAACGGTCGAAATCGACCGGCAACGTCACCGCCAACGGCTGCACCGAACCATCCAATTCCGAATAGTACCCCAGGCCGGCCGCTTTCCCCGCCCGATCCCACCAATCGGCCGTCCCTCGTTCCAGGGCTTCCAGCCGCCGCTTCCCCAAGGCGAGCACGTCGTCCGTCCAGGAGACGTATTCCGGCTTGAAGAACTCGTCGTGCCGGACGATCCATAACACGGCCTTGGCACACACCTCGACATCGGCCGCGGCGCGGTGGTCGTCGTGCGCGGCACGCCACTGCCGTGCCTGGTCGCGCAACCGTTGCGCTTCCCGCTGCCAGGTTTCCCGCTGGGCCTCGGACGGACCAGCCGCCCAAGCCGTCCACGCCAGGCCCGCCACACACCACCCAACCAAGCCAAGGCGAAGCATTGCAGCACTCCGAGAGAAGCCGCGGGGTTGCGGCGTTCGCGACCGCCGGAAGATTACGTCGAGGCTGGTGGCGGGGCCAGTTCGGCGGCTTGGAAGTTCGCCGCGCGATGGGAACCGTCGCAGAAAGGTTTTTTCTGTGAATGCCCGCAACGGCACAGGGCGATATTGCCGCTGGCGGGCGTTTCGAACTTCTGCCCCTGGTGATCGACCAGCGTCACCGGCCCCGTCACCACGAAGGGACCATTCTCGCGCGTTTTGATAACCACTTCGCTCATGAGGAGTCCTTCATGCGGGTGCTGGGGCAGCGCGCAGGGGCCAGGCGCAGGCGATGCAGCGCTGCTGCCTGCGTGCAGAATACTCCGCGAATGCCACGGGAACAAACATGAACGCGGCCGGCATGGACTGGCGGTCCCATCTCCCCGCGCGGCGGGGCCGCGGCAATAGCCCGGCACCATCGCCGCGAGGGGGAGCAGCACGAATGTTCCACCGGACGGGGAGTCCTGCCGCATCGGTGGGGGAGTTCGGAACGTGGCTGACGGCAGATCGTTCGCGGGGTCGCCGCCGGGATTGAGTTCGCGGAGCGGGCGTCTGGGGTGATTGCGTCCGGTGGCGGGGGGCGGTAGGCTGCTGCCACGATCACTGCCGGTCGTTGGTGTGGAGAATCAGGCCATGCAACTCGGGTTCGTCAGCGCGATTCTGCCTGATCTAGGTTTGAAGGAGGTAGCGCGGCATGCGCACGACCTGGGCTACGATTGCGTGGAGTTGATGTGCTGGCCGGTCAGCAAGGCCGAGCGGCGTTATGCCGGCGTCACGCATGTCGACGTCGCGCAGTTCACCGCGGCCAAGGCCGACGAAGTCCGCTCCACGATGGATGAAGCCGGCGTGGCGATCAGCGGGTTGGGGTATTATCCGAATCCGCTCAGTCCGGACCGGCAGGAAGCCGAACTGGCGGTGGCACATCTCAAGAAAGTCATCGCCGCTGCCCCCTTGTTGGGTTTGACGCGGGTGAACACCTTCGTGGGACGCGACTGGACGAAGTCCATCGACGACAACTGGCCCCGCTTTCTCGAAACCTGGCGGCCCTTGATCCGCTGGGCGGAAGAACATGGGGTGAAGATCGGCATCGAGCATTGCCCGATGCTGTTCACCCGCGATGAATGGCCGGGGGGCAAGAACCTGGCGATTTCTCCGGCGATCTGGCGGCGGATGTTTTCCGACATCCCCAGCGAGGCCTTCGGGCTGAATTTCGATCCGTCGCACTTCGTCTGGCAGCACATGGACTACCTCAAGCCGTTGCGGGAGTTCCGCGACAAGTTGTTCCATGTTCACGCCAAGGATGCGCGGATCGACCGTCAGCGGTTGGACGACGTGGGCATACTGGCCCATCCGCTGGAATATCATGTGCCCAAGCTGCCGGGTCTGGGGGACGTGAATTGGGGGCAGTTCTTTTCGGTGCTTACGGATGTCGGTTATCAAGGCCCGGTCTGCGTGGAAGTGGAGGACCGGGCCTATGAGGGTTCGCTGACCGACCGCATTGCCGCGCTGCGGCAGTGCGCGGCCTATTTGCGGAATTTCGTTCCCCGGCGGTAAATACCCCTTGAGAGGGGGTAGGGAAGCCTGTCCCCGCCTCCGCGCGGCAGCAGCATTCCATGCGCATCGACCGCATTGATTTGTACCACGTGGCCATGCCGCTGAAAGCCCCCTGGCGGACGGCCTACGGCGAGGATGCGGCGATCGAGGCCGTGTTGTGCCGGCTGACGAGCGGTTCGCTGGCCGGCTGGGGAGAAGCGGCGCCGTTTGCCGCCCCGTGCTACAGCCCGGAATGGGCGGGGGGCGTGTTTGCCGTGGCCCGCGAGTGGCTCGGTCCGGCCTTGTTGGGAGCGGACATCGCCTCGGGAGCCGAGTTGCAGCGGCGGCTGGCGGCGTTCAAGGGGAATCCGTTCGCCAAGGCGGCGTTCGACACGGCCTGGTGGAGCCTTGAAGCCCAGCGGACGGGCAAATCGCTGGCCGAACTGCTAGGAGGGACGCGCCGGCAAGTGGCGGTCGGTGCCGACTTCGGCGTGATGGATTCCCTGGAGGATTTGCTGGCCGCCATCGACGGCGCGGTGCGCGACCGGTTTCGCCGCATCAAGCTCAAATTTCGACCCGGTTGGGATCGCGAGATGCTCTCCGTGGTGCGCCGCGCCTTTCCGCACACCACGCTGCATATCGACTGCAACAGCGGTTACACACTGCGCGATCTGCCGTTGTTTCAATGGGTCGATCAGCAGCATTTGGCGATGATCGAACAACCGCTGCGTCACGACGACCTGTCCGACCATGCGGTGCTGCAAAACGTGCTCGCCACGCCGATCTGTCTCGACGAAAGCATCACCAGCGTCGAAGCAGCGCGGACGGCGATCCGCTGGGGATCGTGCCGGTTCGTGAACATCAAGCCGGGCCGCGTGGGCGGATTGACCGTGGCCCGGGAAATTCACGACGTGTGTCGGGCGGCCGGGATTCCCTGCTGGGTAGGAGGGATGTTGGAAAGTGCCACGGGTGCCCAACACTGCCTGGCCTTGGCGACGCTGGAGAACTGCACCTATCCCGCCGATTTGTTTCCCAGCGAGCGCTTTTACGTGGAAGACCTGTCCGATCCGCCGTTGGTGCTCAGCCGCGATCCAGAGGGTTGCCCAGCGATGGACGTGCTCCAGCGGCTTGCCGAACCGGTGCCCGGGCGCTTGGAGCGGTGCACGCGGCAGTCGGTCGTGCTCCGCCGCTAAGACTGCCGTGCTCCGCAGCTAAGACAGTTGCACTCCGCCGCTAAGACGGTCGTGCTCCGCAGCTAAGACAGTTGCACTCCGCCGTTTAGACGGTCACACTCCGCCGCTAAGACGGTCGCGCGCGGCCGGTTCTCTCGCCCGCCGCTGGCACTCATGCCGCCGGGACGCATTCCGCGAAGACTCCTGCCGCACGCCGCGGGACTTTCACATGGCGGGTGGCGGGTCCGAAGCGGCGGATGTTCCGCGGTCGTCCTCATTCAATCTCCGCGCCAGATCAGCACCTGCACCTCGCCGCGATTATCGGCCAGTTCGCTCCAGGAATCGTTGACGCGCAGGTACAGCGTGCCGGTCACCGGGGCGACAAACCGCCGGGCGCGGCCGACGGGCAGCACCTTCAACATGGTTTCCCGATCATCTCCCTGGGGCAGGGTTTCTTGCCGGATGCAAGCCAGCAACTGGCCGAGGGGAAAGCCGTCGAAGTAGCGGATGGAGACTCCCTGCGGCTCGCTTTCCCACGGTTTGGGGACATCGGCCAGCGTGAAGCGCCCCCGGGCTTCCAAGTGGTACGCGCCCCCGGCTTCCACCAGCACGCCGGCCGATTGCCAGCCCCGATCGGCACGCACCGCCGCCTCGCGCGGCGGATCGTCCTTGGCGAGGGGCGTGCCCGTGCGAAACTCGATGGCGGACCGCTCCATGTCGTAGCCGTATTGCAGATTCAAGGCGAACAGCGCCCATTCGGTCCCCAGATCGCGGGCGTCCGCGCCAAAGAGTTGCCGCCACGCCCCTTCGAACTGGTCGCCGGTGAGGTGCTGCCCCAATTCTTGAAACCGCTCCCGGTACCGCGGGTGCCGCGCCAGAAAATGACACAGCGCCCACGACCACGCATAGGGGGACGGCTGCAAGAATTCTTCCGGCCGCATCCGCAGGATCTGCGGAATCGAGCGGCCGCGGCCCTCGCCGTAGTCTTCCCGCACCAGCGTGATGCGTCCCAACCCGGCGAAATGTTCCGGCGAGTCGGGCATCACGCCCCACGCAAACGTCCCGTCCGCCTCCAGCCGGTGCGTGCCGAACAATTCGGCCATGCCTTCGAAGTACCACACCGGCGCGCGGCGATCGGGCAGATAGGTCATCACGCAATGCGTGACTTCGTGGATCAGCAAGTGCCGGCGATAGTAGTCGTACTCCTGATCGCGGATCCAGAATTCGTTGCGGCGATGGCGGCCGTGCTGAAACAACGGCAAGTCTTCGGGAATCAAACCGGCTTCGCGGAACAACGCTTCGCTCCGCAGCAGATAGCCGGTCATTTGAAACTCGCTGCCGTCCCTGGCCGGCGGCAAGGGGCCGAAATAGGCGGTCAAGGCGTCGAACGCGCGATCGATCAACTCCGGCAGGGGGCGGGCATCGGCGTCGGGAATGTCGGTATACAGCCGCAGCCGTTGGGATTCGTGCTTGCGAATGCCCAAGGCGGCGAGTCGCTGGTCGTCGTGCGGCGGGCGTTGATCATCGGGACGATACACCGGTTGGGGGGTGATGGGCGCCGCCACCGCGGGGTGGTTTTCCTCCGCGGGACGGTGTTCCACCGGAGCGTTGGCGACGGAGTCGGTGGTTGAGGGAGCGGGCGCGGGCGGCTTTCGCGGCTGGGGCTTATGTGCTATGGACGTTCGGGATTGCTTGGACGGATCGGGCGGGGCTTCGTGGGTGCAACCGGCCATCGACAGGACCAGTCCGGCCATCGACACGATCAGTCCCGCGAACAGACGGGCGGTCCCAAGCCGTCCGGCGGTCCCAAGGAAACACGCCCTCTTGCGCGCCGATGTTCGCCCATGGCAGCCGACCATGCCGCCCGTGCATCGCACCGCTATTCCTTTCCCGGGGCAACCGTTGGTCCTGTGGAACAATTGGTTCTGACGTAATTCCGGTTCCGAGGCAATTCCGGTTCCGAGGTAACTGGTGATCGCCGACATCATTCGTCGGTGGCGGTGCCACACGGTCGGTCGCATCGCCGCACGGAATTTTTGGGCATCGTAGCAGGAAATTGTTGTTCCTGCGCGGACGGCAACGTATTCTGCCGGGCGCGTGCAGCACCTGCTGCGAACCCGTGGCCTAGCGGATTTCCGGCGGTTCGGCCGGTGGGATGCGGCCCGGAAACGTTGGACCAGCGGCACCGCCTATCCGCCGGAGTTCCTTCGGAGCCAGCCATGCCTTTCCGTTACTGCCTCAACGCCAGCACGATTCGTCCCGCGCCGTTGCTGGAGAAGATTCGCATTGCGGCGGACGTCGGCTACGCGGGCATCGAGTTGTGGCACGACGAAATCGAAGCCTATCTGGCCACCGGCGGACAACTGACCGACATCCGCCGCGCGCTCGACGACCACGGTCTGGCCGTGCCCACCACCATCTACTTACGCAACTGGTGCGATACCACCGGCCAGTCGCACGAGACGGCGTTGGATGAGTGCCGCCGGCGGATGGATGACGCCGCCGCCTTGGGCGCGCCGCATTGCATCGCCAGTCCGGCCGCCGGCAAGGTCGACGTCCGCCTCGCCGGACGCAATTACCGCGAGTTGCTCGACCTGGGCGCCCGCAACGGCGTATTCCCCGCCATGGAATACCTGGGCTTCGTCGAACAGTTGAACACTCTCGAAGCGGCCCTGGAGGTGCTCAACTGGGCCAATCACCCGCGCGGCACGGTGATTATCGATCCGTTCCACGCCTTTCGCGGTGGCGGCTCGTTCGAGTCGCTGACGAAGCTCCGCCCGGCGCAAATCGCCATGTCGCACTTCAACGACACTCCGGCGACGCCTCCCCGCGAACAGCAGCACGATCACCATCGTGTGCTTCCCGGCGACGGCCATCTCGACCTCAAGCGCTGGGTCGCGCTGCTGAAACAAATTGGCTATGACGGCTGGTTGTCGCTCGAGCTGTTCAACGAGACCTTGTGGCGGCAAAACCCCCGCGAGGTGGCGAAAATCGGGTTGGAGAAGATGCGGGCGATTGCCGAGGGCGCGTGATTGCCCTCTGTCGCGGCAATCCGTCTGTCCGTGTGATGCCTCTGTCGCGGGACCGTCTTCCCCAGCGAACCGACCGTCGACGTGAACCATCTTGCCCGGGGAGAACGACAGGCTGGCCGACGGAGCGACGTTCGATTTCCCGCGGCGTCAGAGTTTGGGGAGCACGGGTTTGGGTGGCGGCGCCGGCCGCGCCGCGGGTTTGGTCGGTTCGGGGGCGAACTTCGGCCGCTTGGGGGCCGCCTGCGGCTGGCTGGCCGCTTGGGACGGTGGTGGAGGGGGAGGCACAAACCGTTCGACGACCCGAATGCCAAAACCGTCTTTCAATTCCCGGCCGGCCAGAATGGCCCACGGCGTGCCCGGGGCCTCGGCAATCACCCGCTGCAAATGTTCTTCCGCGGTGCGGGCATGCTTGGCCAAGGTGACGGCGTAATGCACCTGCCGATCGGGGCGCAAAATGACGTGGTTGACGCGGGTTTGCACGTCGGCCTCGGTGTACTTCGTTTTCAACTCCGCCAAGGCTGTGTTGTATTCCACCGCGCGGACTTTTTGCGCCAACAGCCGGCCGTAATTCAGGCTGAAGGCCATCCGCCAGCGGAGGGAAGGTTCCGAGGCATACGCTTTTTCGGCCTGCGGGGGGATCTTGGCGAAGATGCTGTCGACGGCGTACTGCGTGACGGCGGCCGATTTCTGCGCGTCCGAAAAGACCTGCCGGAAATTGTTGGGCGCAATCCGAAATTCCAGCCGGGGCGTTCCCGCCGCCCGATGGGCCGTCGTCTGGCTGTGTTGCGCGGCCGCGAACACGGCCGCTCGCAGCGGATGGCGGGCGAGGTCGGCCAGAAACTCCTGCGGCGCGCCGTAACGGTAATCCGGCTCGAAGGCTTTCATGAGGTGGGGATCGTATGTACCCACCGTCGCCAGCCCCGCCATGGTCGTCATGTTCGTCAGGAAATACACGCCGCCCGTTTCCCGCACCAGCCGCGAGAGGGCATACGGACCAAATCCGGATGAGAGGTTGTCGAACTGCGGACCGTCGTACCAGAACGGCAAGTCGACGTTCTCCACGACCACGCTTTCCGGCCCCAGATCGACGGGGAGTGGATAGGTCCGCCCGTCCTCTGGCGCGCGGTAGGGCACATACCCGTGCCGCTTGCCGAACGGGGCCGCGGGACCCACCACATAGGCGATGGCGCCCCATTTGCGGCACTTGGCGATGGCCAGGTCGAGCGGCGTGCCGTGATCGTCTCCGGCCTCGTCCGTCAGCACCACGATCAAAATCCGTCGGCCATGATCGACGCGGTACTTGTGCCAGCGGTCCATCACCTGCCCCACGGCCGTGAACACGTACTCCACGCCGGTCGTATCGACGGGCAAGGCTTCAAAGGCGGAGAGGATTTCCGCAAAGTCGTCGGTCGGCTCGCGGAGCGGAAACGTCGTTTGATGGCCGAAGCCCACCACTCCCGTGAGCAGCGGCCGGTCCCGCTTGGCGAACTGCGACTGCTGTTCCAGCGCCTGCAACTCGCCGTAAATCCGTTTCAGCCGCCGGGCCACCGCTTGCCGCTGACCCTCCACGCTGAGCGACTGATCGAGCAGCCACACCAGCAGCACCTTCCGCTCCTGCAAATGACTGGCGATTTCCACGGTGATGCGGTCCAACGCGGCGTCGAGTTGGATCAACCCCTCCCCCGTCGTGCCGGGAACCACCAACCGCTGATCCACCCGCAATCCCTCCGGAATGTCGTACATCGGCCGGTGGGGGCGGAGGACATCCAGTGAAATCGGCGGCACGGGCGCGGTCTGGGATTGCGGACGATCGCTCGCGGCCAGACCCACGCTGGCGGCAAGCGTGGTGACCTGCCGAGGCAGTTCGTCCTCGCTGGGATCGGCGAGTTCGAGTTCCAGCAGCTCCGGCGGTTCCTCCTCCGGCTCGACATGGCGGAACCGCGACTCGATCAACCCTGCTTCCAGCGTGATCGGTTCCTGAAAATACAAACTGTGCAACGCGCCAATCAGCCAGAGATGAAACAGCAGGCTGACCGCCGATCCAGCGACGATCAATTTCGTCGTGCGATCGCCCGTCGCGGCATTCGCCGAAAAGTCTTCCGTCGGCGAGAGGAGTTGTCCGGCATTCTGCTGGAAGAAGGACCGCATGGCGTTACGCTCCGAACACGGCGGCGTTCCAACGCTGCATCAACCCACCACGAACTTCCTCCGCTTCCTCTTTTTCCTCTTTGCAGCCGAGTCGTCTCCGCGGGCACCTCGACCTTGAGTGCCTGGGTCTGTTCCCGAGACCGATCCAGTTCGGAAATCGTCCTTCCGTCAGCGACGCTGTTTTTCCGGGCCAGATCTCCCGGACACAGTATCCGTTCCCCCCTGACGTATTCCCGTGCGCCCGGGACGCTCCCTCCCCGGAGGCCGAGCTTTTTGATTCTACCATCCCCGCGGGATGCCCGTCACGAGGCAATCGGCAATGTAGGCTCCGCGGCTCCGCTTCCGCCACGCGGCGGGTGACGACATGCAGCGGCTGACGATAACCACGACACCCCGCATTCAGATGGATCACGCGGCGGCTGTGTCCGCCGCGTGAGGCGGCTGCTCGGGCCGATCCCGCCCGCGCGTGGGCGGCCCATGAATCGCGGCAGGCCAGCCGGATTCAATCCCCGTGCCGTTCGCGCAACCGCGGCGACGTGCGGAGCATGGCCTGAATGCGCTCGAATTCATTCAACCAGTCTTGAATGACCGACTTCAGCAGGTCGTCTTGCGGCAGGGACACCCCCGTGGGGCAGGCCGGTCCATCGAGCATGCCCGCGAGTTGCCGGTATTTGGTGAGGGTGCGATCTCCCAGCAATCCGCAAAAAGCTCCGTCCTCGGCCAGAAAGATGACGGTTGGCACGCGTCGTCCGCCGCAGATCCGCACCGCGTCGGCCAGGTCGGCGTGTTCGTCCCGGTCGAAATAGCGAATTTCGAGGACCTTCGCCGCCCGCTCGAAATGCTCGAAGATCGGACATTGTTGCATGCAGTCTCCGCACCAGGCGCCCGCCACGACCGGCACCAGCATTTTCCGCCGGAACGATTGCAGCAGGGCCGTTTGCTCGGGAGTCAAGCGGACTTGCTGATGCACGGCGGCCCACCGCCGGCGTTGTTCTTCCGTGGCGTAGCGCTCCAGGAACGCCGCATAATCCAGCCCCCGCGGCCATCGAGCGAGAAAGTCGAACACGATCGGATTCTCGAAAAAAAGACAGAGCTGTTCTCGAAACAATGACGGAGTTGTTAACGGGCGGGTCGCGGTTCGCAGTACTTCAAGGCGATCAGCACGTAGGCGGTCGCCAGATGGGGATCCCCCTCGAACCAGCGAGCATTGGTGTTCACCCAACTGCCGTTGGGCTGCTGCAACGCAAACAAGTGTTCGGCGAGTTCTTTCCGCCAGTCGTGCTTGACGCCTTGCGCGTCTTCGAACACGTCGAACTGCATGGTGGCCAGAGCCTTGGCGAACGTCTGGTAGTAGTAGAAGACGCCTTGCTGTCCCAAACCGGGGTTTTCCCGCACGGTGTAGAACTTGCGGATCCAGTCGATGGCGGCTTTCACCCGAGGGTCGTCGGGGGTGAGGCCGGCGTAAATCATGCTTTTCAGCCCGGCATACGTCATGCTGCCATAGGAGCGCAATCCCCCCTCGGGGGTGTTCCCGGCCTGGGAATTGCCGCCGGCTGCCGGGGTGTAATAAAAGCCGCCGTCATTCACCTTGGCCGCGAAGGGGGTGGTGTTGAACTCCGTTTCGAGATTCTGGCAGCGGGAAACGAACACCAATGCTTTCTGAATGGCGGGATCGTCTTTCGCGGCTCCAGCGGCCACGAGGGCCTCGAGGAAAAACGCGGTGTTGGACAAATCGGGACGATCTCCCGTGCGTCCGTAACCGGCCCCGCCAAACTTGACGTCGCCGCGATCGGTTTGTTCGGTTTCGTCCCATTGCAGTTGGCGCAAGCGCTGGTCCGCCTTGGAGAGCAAGGCCGTGTAGCGGCCGTCCTGGTTGGCCGCCCGAAACGCCAGCACAACAATCGCCGTTTCATAATTGGCGTTCGTGCCTTGAGGATTGTAAATGCCCCCGTCGGGCTGCACGAACGATTCAAGATGCCGCAAGGCCTTCACCACCGTGGGATCATCGGCCGACACCCCTGCCGACAGCAGCGCGTATGTCACCAACCCTGAAATCCCCGGAGCCTGGGGGGAGGTCCAACTGCCGTCGTCGGCCTGGGCCGTCTTCAAGAAGGCCACGGCCTTTTGCCGCGACTGGGCGAGTTGCTCCGCATTTGGTCCCACAGACGTTTCCGCGGCGGCCGCCGAAACCGCCATCCACGCCAGCACGGCTCCCATTCCGCAACGCATGGGCAACTCCTGATGGAGAAGTAGGGTCGTTGTTTCCCGATCATAACCGACTGGCGTCACGCTGCAAAACGGGGTGTGGCTTGAAAATCGCTTCAGCGCCTCAGGAGTCTCTGCGAGGACCGCACCGGCAAACCATGGGGACCGGGTGCGCCGCCGACTGAACCAGCCGTGCGGCTGCTCATTCCCAAACCATTCGGCTTGCCGGCCACGGCCGATTCCGAGGTTGGATGCCTGCCGGATGCCTCTCGTGCATCGTCGCCGCGAAATTTCTGGCCTGGACGACTTGTGGCGCCTCTCCGCGGCTGATCCGCGCCGCCGACTTCGGGTGACATCGGCCGACGTCAACCGGCCGGCCCTCATTTGACGGCACGTTCCCGATCGCCGTAAGGTTGAAACAGTCCCACTGAGAGAATTCATGCTCGCCAAACGCATCATTCCGTGCCTGGATGTTCACGCGGGGCGCGTCGTCAAGGGGGTGAACTTCCTGAACCTCCGCGACGCGGGTGACCCCGTCGAAATTGCCGCGCGCTACGAAGAAGACGGCGCCGACGAACTGGTGTTTCTGGACATCACCGCCAGCCATGAGGAGCGGGGCATCCTGCTGGACGTGGTGCGACGGACCTCGGAAGTGTGTTTCATGCCGCTCACCGTGGGTGGCGGCATCCGCACGCTCGACGACATCCGTCAGTTGCTGAACGCGGGTTGCGACAAGGTGTCGATCAACTCCGCCGCCGTGAAGGATCCCGGCTTCGTGCGCGCAGCCGCCCTGAAATTCGGCAGCCAATGCATCGTGGTGAACATCGATCCGCGGCGGGTGTGGAAAAACGGACGCGAAGTCTGGGAAGTGCACATTCACGGCGGCCGCATCCCCACCGGACTGGAAGCCGTCCCCTGGGCGCGGGAAGTCGAGCGGCTCGGCGCGGGTGAAATCGTGTTGACCTCCATGGACGCCGACGGCACGCAAAACGGGTACGATTTGCCGATGACCCGTGCCGTCGCCGATGCCGTGCAGATTCCCGTGGTGGCCAGCGGCGGCGCCGGGTGCCCCGAGCATTTGTATCAGGTGTTGACGGAGGGTCACGCGCACGCCGCGCTCGCGGCCAGCATCTTTCATTACGGAACCTACCCGATTGCCGAAACCAAGCGGTATCTCGCCGAACGGGGCGTACCGATTCGCTTCAACACCTTGACGTCCGCGTGATCTGCAATAGCTTGTCGTTCGCGTGGAGTTCACTACCTTGACGTCCGCGTGATCGAGTGCCGATTCCGCATCGACCCGTGCCGCATCCTCCTCATCCCCCGCCGATTCCGCTGCCGAATGCCGGCCTGACCGATGCCGCGCGACTTTCCGAGGTCTGCCCCGCCAATGTGCCGCCACCTACCCCCCAATGTGCCGCCATCCCCCCGCGAATGTGGCGCCGTCCCCCGGCGGGTGATCGCCGCCCCCCGGGAGGTGATCGCCGCCCCCCGGCAGGTGATCGCCGTCCCCAGTTAGCGGCAGCACGCGCGCCCAGCGCCATGACAACGAGTGCGATGAGAACCAGCGCCGCGAGAAACAATTCAGCAAGCACCAGCACCGCGAAAATTCGTCGTCCCAGCCAGAAAGCGTGGACACCATGAGCCGTCCTCGACCCCGCAGTGCTCGCGAATTTCAACGGGCCCAAGCCTTGATGCCCGGCGGTGTAAACAGTCCCGCCCGGGCCTTCGGAGCCGTGGGAGGCACGCCCGTGTTCATGGAACGCGGGGAAGGAGCCTACCTGTTCGATATCGACGGCCACCGCTACATCGATTACATCGGCTCGTGGGGACCGCACATTTTGGGACATCGGCACCCGGCCATCCTGGCGGCGATTCAGGAGGCGCTGGCCCGCGGCACCAGCTTTGGAGCACCCACGGTCGCCGAGTCGGAACTGGCGGAACTGATCATCGCCGCGGTGCCGTCGATGGAACGCGTGCGGATGGTCAACTCCGGCACCGAGGCCACAATGAGCGCGATCCGCGCGGCGCGCGGGTTCACGGGGCGCGACGCCATCGTGAAGTTCGCCGGGTGCTATCACGGGCATGTCGACAGCTTGCTGGTGAAAGCGGGCAGCGGGGCGCTCACGCATGGGCATCCGTCCAGTCCCGGAGTCCCCGCGGGTTGCACGCAAGACACGTGGGTTCTCGATTTCAACGACGCCCAGCAAGTGCGCGATCTGTTCCGCACCCACGGAGACCGGCTGGCGGCGGTGATTCTCGAACCAGTGGTCGGCAACATGGGCCTGGTGATTCCCCATCGCGAATTCCTCGAAACGCTCCGCGGCGAATGCAATCGCACGGGAACCGTGCTGATTTTCGACGAAGTGATGACCGGGTTCCGCCTGGCCTACGGCGGCGCGCAAGAACTGTTCGGCATCAAACCCGATCTGACGACCCTCGGCAAAATTGTGGGGGGCGGCCTGCCAGTCGGCGTGTATGGCGGCCGGCAAGACATCATGCAAAAGGTGTCTCCCGTGGGACCCGTCTACCAGGCGGGAACTCTCTCGGGGAATCCCGTGGCGATGGCCGCCGGCATCGCCACCTTGAAAACCTTGCGCGACACCAACCCTTACGAGGCGCTACGCGACTACACGCGGCGGCTCGCGATCGGCTTGTCGGCCGAGGCCGCCGCCGCTGGACTGCCCCATACCTGCCCGCATCTGGGCAGCATGTTCACGCTGTTCTTCCATGCCGAACCCGTGACCAATCTCGCCTCCGCCCTGCGCTGCGACACCGCGCTGTTCGCCCGCTTCTTCCATGAGCTGCTCGACCGCGGCGTGTACCTGGCGTGCAGCCAGTTCGAGGCGAACTTCGTGTCCACGGCACACACGGAGACCGATCTCGAGGTGACGCTCAACGCGGCGCGCGACGCCTTCCGCGCGCTGGCGCAAACGGTTTGAGCGGCGGAGTGGTCGTCCGTCTCCCGGCGGACTTATCGTCCGTCTCCCGGCGGACTGGTCGTCCAGCTCGCGGTGGACGGCATGCGCACCGCGGCCCTCGCAGCGCGGCTGCCGTCGCGCGGGGAGAGTTTGACGAACGGGTCGCCATCATGACCGGCGCGCGGCCAGCAGTTTCTGAAATTGTGCGAACGTCCGCGTGTTGGCGACATCGTGCCTGGTCAGTCCGGCGCGGCGAGCCTGGTCCACGCCGAACTTCATGGCATCCAGACCGTGTTCGCTGTGCGCGTCGGTGCTGATCACGATGGGAATGCCGTGGGCCTTGGCGGCGGCGGCGTGCACGTCGTCCAGGTCGAGCCGCTGGGGGCTGGCGTTGAGTTCCAGCATCACCCCGTGGTCTTTCGCGGCGCGAAACAGTTCCTCGTAATCGACATCGGCACCAGGACGGCTGCCCAACAAGCGGCCGGAGGGATGTCCGATCACGTCCACGTGGGGGTTTTGCAGGGCGCGCAACAACCGCTTTTGAATCTGCGCGCGCGGCTGCTTCAGGCCGTAGTGCAGCACCGCAATCACCCAATCGGCCTCCGAGAGCACGTCGTCCTCGAGATCGAGAGTGGCGTCCTCGAGGATGTCGCATTCGATGCCGCACAAAATTTCGATGCCGGACACCTGAGCGCGGACCTTTTCGATGTCCTTCCAATGTTGCCGCAGCCGCGCGGCGTCCAACCCGTTGGCCATCGTGACGCGGCGGGAATGATCGGTAATGGCGATGTATTTCAGGCCGCGGGCCTTGGCGGCTTCGGCCATTTCGCGGATGGAAGCCGTGCCGTCCGTCGCCGTGGTGTGCATGTGCAAATCTCCCCGAATGTCTTCCAGAGAGACGAGCGCGGGCAATCGGCCCTGCTCGGCGAGTTCGAATTCCCCGCGGTTTTCGCGCAGCTCGGGGGGGATCCAAGGCAGACCGACGGCCGCATACACGTCGGCCTCGGTGCGGCCGGCCACATACCGCTCGCCTTCGAACACGCCGTATTCGTTGAGCTTCAGCCCCCGCTCCTGCGCCCGCCGCCGCATGACGATGTTGTGCTCCTTCGAACCGGTGAAGTATTGCAGCGCGGCTCCGTAAGATGGCTCCGGGACCACGCGCAGGTCCAGTTCCAGGCCGGAACGCAGTCGCACCCGCTGCTTGGTGTCGCCGCGGGCCAGCACCTTTTCCACCTCGGGGTGAGCGGCCAGGCGAACCATCGTGGCCGCGGGATCGGTCGACACGGCCAACACATCCAAATCGCCGCAGGTTTCCTTGCGGCGGCGGCAACTGCCGGCCACCTCGACCTGCCGCACACACGCGAGCTGCCGCAAATCGTTGACGATGGCCTCGGCCGCGGCGGTGGCGACCGAGAGCAGGACCCGCCGTCCGGACGCTTCGACCAGCTCCAGCCCTTCCAGGATCGACTGCTCGGTTTTCTTGCCGAACCCCTTCAAGGCCGCCACGCGACCGGCTTCACACGCCGCACGCAGATCGCCCACAGAGCGAATGTGCAGTTGGTCGAGCAGCGCGGCGACTTTTTTCGGCCCCAACCCCGGAATGCGGAGCATCTGCACCACATCGGGAGGGAACTGCCCGCGCAGCTCTTCCAAGGGGGGCAACCGTCCCGTGTGCACAATCGTCTCGATTTTCTCCGCCAGGTCTTTGCCGATGCCCGCCAGGGCCGTGAGATCGTGGTCGGGCGCGGCCACGAGGTCCGCCACGGATTGCGGCAAGTTTTCGATGGTTCTGGCGGCATTGCGGTACGCACGCACACGAAACGGATTGGCGCCTTGCAGTTCGAGAAGCTCGGCATACTCGTCGAACAGAGCGGCGATGGCGGCATTCTGCATCGGACAGCCTTTTCCTCTCGGTGGGCAGTTGCGGAACGCACGGACAGGCACACGCCGCGGCCGGCCGGACCGTAACAGGAGCGGCTTGGTCGATCGGCCGGTGCCATGCACGACGGCTGCCGCGAGGCACTTCGATCGGCGCGATACACTCCGACCGACGCTGTGCACCCCGACCGACGTGATGCACCCCGACCGACGTGATGCACCCCGACCCACGCGATGCACCCCGACCGACGCGATGCACCCCGACCCACGCCGCGGCTGACGGCGCGACGCGTGGGACCGTTTCCCCGCCGCACCGTGCACCGACGACGCAGCGTCTCTGGTATGATGCAGGGTCCGTGGGCCGCCGAAAAGCGCGTGGCGGCCGCGGCGGGGTGACGGCTCACGTTTTGCCGCCGCCGCGGAATGTGCCGCGGATGGCGCGCATCACATGGCCGCTGGAATCGCCAAGCGCCCAATCCGCCTTGGCGGGTTGGTTGCGCCAGGCGCATGGGTTATGATGCGCGAGGTGTCAACGCCCGCCCATTTCCTCCGCCCGGACGCAGTACATGGCCGATTTGCATCATGAATGCGGAATCGTTGCCGTCTACCATTTGCCGCAGCGCGGCGTCAGTCGGTTGGCGCCTCGGCAAGATCCGAATTTGTCGGCGTGGCACGTGCCCCGCCTGCTGCTGGAGATCCAGAATCGCGGTCAACTGGCCGCGGGGATGACCGCCTACGACCCGCGGCGGTCCGAATTGATCCACACCCACAAAGAGGTGGGAATCGTCACGGAGGTGTTTCGGCTCAATCGCAAGGCCGATCACGAAGCGTTGATGGAGAGTTTGCAGGGCGTGGCCGCGATCGGCCATGTGCGGTACGCCACCTGCGGCGACGACGATCGCCACCATGCCCAGCCGTTCGAGCGGCCCCATATCGAAAAGTCGAAGTGGTTCAGTTTCGGGTTCAACGGTCAGTTGGCGAATTTCGAGGAGTTGCGCGCGGAGATTCTCGCCCGCCAGGATTTTCATTTGTCGCGCAACAACGACACGGAAATCCTGATGCACCTGCTGGCCCAGCAGTTTTCGGGGGATCGCCGGCCATCGCTGGAAACCGTGCTGGAGCGGCTCTGCGCGCGGTTGGACGGCGCCTACAACATCGTGTTCTTGAATGCCGCGGGGGACATGTTTGTCGCCCGCGATCCGCTGGGCATTCGGCCGCTGTGCTATGCGGTGGACGGGCCGATGTTCGCCGCCGCCAGCGAAAGCGTGGCCTTGGCGAACATGGGGTTCGCTCCCGCGCAGATTCGCAATTTGCCGCCCGGCCACGCGATTCTGATTCGCCGCGGAGAACTGGAGGTGCATCAGTTCGCCCGCAGTGCCCGCCACGCGCATTGCTTTTTCGAGTGGATCTACTTCGCGAATGTGGCCAGCACCCTCGATGAGCGGAGCGTGTACCTCACCCGCAAGCGGCTGGGGGAAGAGTTGGCCCGGCAGGAACAGTTGGCGATCGATGCCGAGACCATCGTCGTGCCGGTTCCCGATACGGCCAAGGCGGCGGCCGACGCCATGGCCTACACCTTGGGTGTGCCGGTGCTGGAAGGACTGATCCGCAACCGCTATTTGGGCCGCACGTTCATCGAAGGCGGCAACCGGCGGGAAGACCGGGTGCGGATGAAGTACACGCCGCTGCCCGACGTGCTCCGCGGGAAACGCGTGCTGCTGGTGGAGGACACCATCGTGCGATCCACCACGATGCAGGCGCTGATCAGCCAACTGAAGGATCCAGAGCGCGGCGGCGCGAGGGAAGTGCACGTCCGCGTGGCCTGTCCGCCGATAGTGGCGCCGTGCTTCTACGGCATCGATATGTCGACGGTGGGGGAATTGTTTGCGCCGCGGTATGTGCGCGACGGCGTGCTGACGCCCGAAAGCGAAGCGCAAATGGCCCGGGCGCTGGGGGCCGACAGTTTGCGCTATCTGTCGTTGGAGGCCATCGCCCGCAGCGTGGACATGCCGGCCAATGCCTTGTGTCAGGCCTGCTTGAATGGGGATTATCCGACGCCGGCCGGCGAGCGCCTGTATCAGCTCGCGCTGGCCGAAGCGCGGCAGTCGACGAATGGTCCCGCGCGGCGGACCTACGAAGCGCCGTTGGCTGTCGCCGATTGTCGGTAAGCGTCTTCCCGCGGGCGGGAGGAAGGGAGCACTCGGGCGGCGATATGTTGCTGGAACACGAAATCACGATCCGCGTGCGGTACTGCGAAACCGACGCCATGGGTTTTCTGCACCACGCGAATCACTTCAACTACTTTGAAATGGGCCGCACCGAATTGTTGCGGGCCCAGGGCGGCAATTACCGGGCCATCGAGGAAGCGGGGCTGTTTCTGGTGGTGGTCAAGCTGGAATGCCGCTACCACGCTCCCGCCCGATACGACGATCTGCTGACGCTGCGGACCCGCGTGACGCGCGTCTCCGCCGTGAAGATCGAACACAGCTACGAACTCTATCGCGACCAGACCCTGTTGGCCACCGCCCACAGCGTGCTGGCGTGCGTCGACCGCCACGGCAACATCCAGCGGTTGCCGGAATCCCTCAAAGCCGACGTGCCGCGCCAACCCTGACGGTCGCACCACGCCGGCTGCCGCGGCCGACAGTCGCCGGGCCGCCCGAACGTTCGGCGGCGGGCGCTCCGTAATGTCCGGCGGGAGCCAGTGCCCTCCTTCGCCGGGCGACGCGACCCAGCGGCTGCGCAGAGGCGGTCTCAACAGGCGACCGGCGATGCGGGTCTGCCGTCGGACACTGCCGCGCGGAACCGCCGACCGCACGGCAGGGGAAGCACCCATTCAAAACTGCCCAGAGGCCGCCTTGTTGAGCATGTCCACATACGAACCAAAGATGCGGAAGATCAGCACGATGATCATCAGGGCCACCAACGACCAGATCAGAACCCCCAAGGCGGTCGTCAAGGCGCTCAGACTCCGCTGCGCCTGCGCTTCGAACTGCGGACTCAGCCGTTGCAGCGTTTCCGGCACGGTGCCGGAGCTTTCCCCCACGCGGACCATCTCCAGAAACTGCCGCGGAAACAGTCGGGTGAGTTCCAAGGCGGTGGTGAAGTCTTCTCCGGCCATCACGGCGGCCACGACTTGCGGTGCCGCGGCCATGAAGGCGCCGTTGCTGGTGGCCCGCAGACTCGTTTCCAGACTCGGTTTGACATCCATGCCGGCTTGCTGCGTCAGGGCATAGGCCCACGCGAACCGCGCGACGGCAAACGAGCGCATGCAGGGACCGACAACCGGGACCGCCAGCAGCAGCGAATGCACGGCTTGGGCCTGACGAAAACCCCGCGTCAGCACGAGGTAAGCGGCCATGAGCACGAGTGCCGTCCCGAAGCAATACGCCAGCCACGCGAGCGCCCCGGACACGCCGAACAAGCCCAAGCCCAGCGGATCGAACTCCGGCCGGCCGCTCGGACTGTTCGCCAGCAGTCCCAGCACGAGGATCAGACCAGCGACAATGAAGATCGCCGCGATCAATTGCAGGATCGGCCAGGCGATGGCCCCGAGAAACGTCCTCCGCAAGCGAACAAGCTGCTCGTAATGTTCGGCAAGCCCCAGCAACACCTCCGGCAGGGCGCCTGTCCGCTCCGCGACCTCGAGCATGTCGATCAGCAGGTCGGGATAGTAGGGCCGCTGCTCCCGGAACGCGGCCGCCAGGTCGGTCCCCTTCCGCACCTGGTCCGTAATCTGCCGCAGCGACTGCCGCGACAACTCCGTCCGTTGCTGCTGCTCGACGACCTTCAGCGCATTCAGCAGGCTGACACCCGAATCGAGCATGGTCCCCAACGACCGGCACAGGCTCGCCAAGGGCATCAAAGGCATGCGTGCGGCAAACACAACCGACTCCCCGTTTCGCACTGCCGGATGGAGCTACCATACGTCATTCCGAGCGATCGTGGTAGCGTCATCCCGCGCGAGCGTGGAACGGGTTCGCCAGCGTTTCGCCGGCTACTATTTGCCCGCCGGTCAGCACAGTGGCAGCGAGGGCCAGTCGCACCCAGCGGTTCGGCAAGGCGGACGAGCGCCTTTGATCACCCCCAAATGGACCGGCCAGCGGGAGATTCGCCCTTGCACACCCTGACCGCTCAGAAGCTGCCTCCCACACGCACCATGGCGGCCGGATCGAGGTCGAAGTCGCCCAGTCCCGACAGGTATTCGATGGAACGATTGAAACTGAAACCGGCTTCGATGCGCGGCGAAAAACCCTGGGCGCGCTGGACTTCCCAGCCAACGAGCACTCGCATCACACTGTACGTCACAATGTCGTCCCAGGCGCTGGCACTCTGCGATCCGGGAGGCACGAGCGCTCCCCCGGCATTTCCTGGCCGGCGAATCGCCCACGACCCGCCGCCGAATTCTCCCGCCAGGTACAACCATTGGTTGTCGGTCCCGTTTCCCTTCAGCCGGTACAACAACCGCGGACGCGGAAACAAGAGTTCCGTCTTCCAGTCGGCGTTTGGCGTCCAAATCAACCCTGCCGCCGGGAGTGCGGCGATGTCCTCGCGATCCAGGTAGACAAAGCCGAAGGCGATCTGCAAGTCGGTGCGCGCCTTCCACACGGCGAGCGCACGCCCTTGGATGCGGACGGCATCGGAACTCAAATTGTCGTAATCGGTGTACACCCCGGGAGTAACCGCCACGTCGACCGTCCAATTTTCGTTGAGGGGTTTCAGCCACCGGAGTTCGATCCAGGTGTCGTACAAGACCGGTGGAAGGTCGGTCGACTCGGGGCCCGACAGGATGTGGCTGGCAAACCCCGGCGTCAGCAACAATCCCCGCACCTTGGGAAAGACCAGCGTTTCACGCAGATCGAGATCGACGATCCCCAACGTGTCGCCCGTACCCGAATTCCACGTCATCACGACTTGCGTGCTATACGGGGCAATCGGGGGCATCGGCTTCGCCGGGGGCGCTGCCACGGGAGGCACTTCGTGGGTGAACGGTGGCGGTTCCTCGGCGAGGGGGGCGTTCTGCGGTTCATACTGCAAGTAATTCGTGGCGGCGGCCGAGGTCGACTCCGTGTTGTCCGCCGAGACATTTGTCGCCTTGTCCGCCGAGACATTTGTCGCCGCGCCCAGCGGCTGGGGGTACTCCGAACGGGCGGAGATGGTCACCAGGTTCGAAACCTGGCCCCGTGGTTCTTGGGCAAAAACCACCGCCGCCGCCAGCGCCAGGAGGAAAATGGCTCCGCAGCCGCAGCGCGGCGGACGAAGGAGGAACATGCGCACCTCGAACGGCAGACGAAGGGACAACCACGGGAGAAGGGGAGCGAAGTATTTCCGCGGTGCCGGTTTTGGTCAAGAGCGGTTACCCGCCGCGCGACGGCACGGAGCACACGACCGGCAAGACTGCCAGCGGAATGGGTCGTCGGCCGTCCGGCGATCGGCAGCGCGGAAAACTCCAGCCGTGACACACCGCCGACCGTGCCGGGGCGTTCTCTCTCCAACGCGGAGAACTCTCCGCCCGACCGTCTGCTGACCTGCCGACCTGGTCCGCGCGGCGGGGCTGTACTAGTCCACCTTCAAGCGGACCCCAATTTGCTTCAATTCGGCCAGTTTCGCCTGGCTGGCGTCGCTCAGCGGGTTGCCGGTCAGGTGCAGGTTCCAATAGGGAGCAAAGCGTTTTTCTCCCGCGGCATCCTTGGCGGCCATTTCCACGAGAGGGGAAATGTCGCTGATTTGGTTTCGATCCAGAAACGTCCAGCGCAACTCCGTGAGTGAGGCGAGCGGCGACACGTCCTTGATTTGATTGTCGCGCAAATCGAGATTCGCCAGCCACCTGGCCGACTTCAGCGGACTGATGTCGGACACGCGGTTCTTCTCGAGATACACGGAGGTCAACTTGGGCAATTCGGCCAGCGGTCCCACCGATTCCACCTGATTGCGGCTGAGGTAGAGCGATGTCAGGGCCTTCAGTGGTGCCAGCGGCGAGAGGTCTTTGACCTGATTGTCTTCCAGTTGCAGGTATTGCAGCTTGACCAGTTTGGAAAGGGGGCCAATGTCGGAAATCTGATTCTTCGCCAGATCGAGCGATTGAATGTTCACGCACTCCGCCAGCGGCGTGACGTCTTGAATTTTGTTTCCGGTCAAACGGACCAAGGCCAAATTGCGGCACTTTTCCAAGCCGGAGAGGTTGGCGATCTCCCGATTGGGTGCTTCCAGGAAGAAGATGGTCGCCACGTCCTCGTCGGTGATTTTCTTGCTTTTGTCGAGTTTGTCGATCTGCTTCTTCTTCAGGATTTCGCGGATCACGGTGTCGAGTTTTTCGTCGGGGAACTCGACGTCACCCGCCATCGCCGCCGCCGTGAACAGCCAACCAATCGTCCCCAGGCCCCATGCCAGCCACCGCAGCCGCAACATCAGTCACCCTCCCCTTGGTGGTCTTCGCGCCGGATTGTCGCACCGCCCGTTCGCGGTCCTCTTGGATCGATGGTCGTTGTTGTAACCCACGCGGAGCCTCTCGCTCAAGGCAGCGCCCGACTTCCGCACGGCCCAGAGCGGAGCCGTCGCGCCGTCACCGAAGCAGGCCGAACCTTGACCCGGCGTCCGTGTCTGGACTACGATAATGCCAGCAGCATTCCTGGCAGAGGTTTGTCAGCACCCGAGTGTGAAAGCCACCCCGTGTTTTCCGTGTTGCGACGGCTGGGCCTACTGCCCGACCGCTAGGCGGGACGGCTTGGGGCACGCAGTCGCGAGACTCGATCATCCATCGCAGCCCTGAGACCTCCCGGTCTCGGGGTTTTTTTGTTGGACCGGCAACACAGTCGCCTTCCGGCTCGGCGATTCCCCAGGCGTGGCGGATCGTCCGTGCCGGCTGATGAAAGCGGTTTTCATGTCCACCGACACCGTGACGATCTTCGATACCACCTTGCGCGATGGCGAGCAATCGCCCGGATGCAGCATGACCGTCGCCGAAAAACTCACCATCGCCGAAGCGCTCGTCGATTTGGGTGTGGACGTCATCGAGGCGGGATTTCCCATCGCCTCGCCGGGCGACTTTGAAGCCGTGCGGGCGATTGCCCAAAAGTTCGGCGACCGCACCACGATTTGCGGACTGGCTCGCTGCCGCAAGGAGGACATTCAGCGGGCGGCCGCGGCCCTGGAACCTGCCGCGCGCCGCCGCATCCACGTGTTCCTGGCCACCAGCGCCATCCATCGTCAGTTCAAGCTGAAGATGGCCAAGGAAGAAATCGTGCGGTCGACGGTCGAGCATGTGCGGATGGCCCGGCAATACGCCGACGACGTGGAATTCTCCCCCGAAGACGCGGCCCGCACGGAACTCGATTTTCTGTGCGAGGTGGTCGAGCGGGCCATCGACGCCGGCGCCACCACCGTGAATATTCCCGACACGGTGGGCTATGCCACGCCCGCTCATTTTTTCCAGGTGATTGCGCACCTCAAGCAGCACGTGCCCAACATCCACAAGGCGGTGATCAGCGCGCATTGCCACAACGACCTGGGGCTGGCCGTGGCCAACAGTCTGGCCGCCGTGGAAGCCGGCGCCCGGCAGGTGGAGTGCACCATCAACGGATTGGGCGAACGGGCCGGCAACGCCGCGCTGGAAGAAATCGTGATGGCCCTCAAGACCCGCCACGACCACTACCGCGTGGGCACGCGGATCAACACCACGCGGTTGTGTGCCACCAGCCGGCTGGTGTCGAGCATCACCGGCATGATGGTCCAGCGGAACAAGGCCATTGTGGGGCAGAATGCCTTCGCGCACGAAGCCGGCATCCACCAGCACGGCGTGCTGCAAGAGCGGTCGACCTACGAGATCATGCGGCCGGAAGACGTGGGTTTCGTGGGGGCGAACCTGGTGTTGGGGAAGCACAGCGGCCGGCATGCCTTCCGCACCCGCGTCACCGAGCTGGGCTTCCACCTCGACGAGGCCACCTTCCAGAAAGTGTTCGACGATTTCATCGCCCTGGCCGACAAAAAGAAGGATGTGTTCGATGCCGACATCGTCGCCCTGATCGACAACCGGGTGAACGTGACCGCCGACCGATGGGTGCTCACGCGGTTCCACATTGCGGCCGGCACGGGGACCATCCCCACGGCGACGGTCGAGCTGCGGGATGAACAACAGGGGACGACCACTTGCGACGCGGCGATCGGCGATGGTCCCATCGACGCGGTCTGCAACGCACTCGATCGCATCCTGAACGTGCGGGCCGCGCTGCAAGACTTTCAGGTGCGCAGCGTCTCCGGCGGAAAGGACGCCCAGGGAGAAGTGTTGGTGGAAGTAGTGGTGGACGGCAAGCGCTACCATGGCAAGGCGCTCAGCACCGATATTCTGGAAGCCAGCGCGCAAGCGTATCTGAAGGCGCTGAACAAGGCCGCGGCGCAGGCCCCTGCCCGGCCGGCGCCCGGAGTGTGACGATCCGCCGACGGCCGTGTGATGAACCTCTAACGAAACTGCCGGTCACCGCTTGTTATTGGAGTATGTTCCGCGAACGCCCCCCTCTGGAGGCGTATTTATGTATTTTTTTATAAGTCGAGGAAAGATAGTGGCATGGTCCATGGATCCTCGCCGGCATCTGTCTTAAGCGGCCTGGTTCTGCACGAACTGATCTGGCACACGACGTTGGAAGCGATTGTTGCGTTCAGGACGGACCTGGGGTCCACGTAGGGATTGAAGCTGCGGGAGGAACTTCATTCCAGGAATTTCGGTCACGCGCCGGGGGATCTGATGCGTATCCACAAATCGCTGCGGTTAAGAATCTTGCGCGACGTCCTCGACTTTGTAGCGTCGCTGCCAGGCGTCGAACACTGGTGGTCCCTGAATTGGGGCCTTGCTTCCGAAGTGTGGTGGGCACCGTCCCACCGGCAAATCTAATCACGGCCGTTCCGCGAACCCAACGCTCGCCAAACGTCGATTGCGACATTTTCGGAAACGAACCGCACGGAACCATCTCCCAGAACTGTGTTGACGCCGCCGCGATGCTGGCTGCGCGCGGCGATCGCCGAATTCGACGCGCTCGGCTCGACATGACTGTCTCTTGCGCAGTCGGGAATGAGGGAGTTCGGCGGCAGGATGTGGTCGTAGGCTGTGTGCGCCTTGGAGGCAAACAACCAGGTGAATCCGCCAAAGGACGCATGCTTGTCCGCGATTCCGGCAATCGTGCGGCAGGTCGACGTGAGCTGTTCCGCTGTGCAACTGGGCCAGGCATCGCCCACCTGGCTGTAGTCCCGCCACGGGTCGTAACTTGTCCAATTCCCATCCCCGACGACCCGCTCACTATAGATCACGGTGTTGGAGAGGCCGTCGGAAAAGTCTTGCGGGTACAACGGCTTCATCCACTGGAAGGCTCCATTGCCGTTCTTCGGGTCAAAGCAGTCAGGCGCTGGCGGCGGGGGAGTGGTGTACCAATCCGCTCCGGAACCGAGGTTCGCGCGGTAATTACAACTGCCGGGATGTCTGCGATCCGCGGGCATTGATAGAGCGGAATCGAGAGTTTCACGAACTCCGCATTCTGACCGCTGTACAGTTGGCCCGATCCGTAGGAGTCATAGCTTCCGATCCACCGATCGCGATTTATGCGACGGAACACGTCCACCTGGTCAATGAACGGTAGGATTTCTACGAAGGGACAGACGTTCCAATGCTTGACGCCCTGCCCGTCGATTCCGCCGCTACTGTATTCCGGGTAGTGCAGGTGCTGGGATGCGAACGCCTCCGTAGCCAGCATGATCTGTTTGAGACGGCTCGCGCAGTCCAGGCGGCGGGAGTTCTCGCGGGAGGATTGCACGGCCGGTACGACCAGGGCCATCACTAAGCTGAACACGCCAAGAACGACCAGCAACTCCACCACGGTGAAGCCCTCAGGAGGACGCCCTTTCTCTCTGGGGCGGACCATGATTTGCTCCTACGGTACTGGCACCGAGACCGCAACCACGCCAGACGGTCCCTCAGAGCGCGCTTCAATGAATTGCGGCTGGGTTCGCCCCCGTTCCAACTTCGCCACAATCGGTTGTCCGGCTTCGAACCGGTCCGGCGATCGTGCGCCGCTCCCTTCGGGCACGCACCGCAGCGAAACAACCCCCTGCGCCCCGCCCCGCCGAGTCCCTCGAACGCTTCCCGACGCGGCGTCGAAAGTCAGCGCTAACGGCGCTTTGCGGACGATCGTCCAGGCGATCTTCTTCTCGGTGCCATCGCGCAGTTCCAACACCGCCGTCCCGCGGAGAGACGGCGATTCCCGCGGAGCGTTTCGCGCGGCGTCCAACAACTCAAATCGCAGTTGATACGTCCGCTGGCATTCAGACACACCGGCAGCGGACTGCTCGCCGCTGGTCATGGAAACCGTGACCAGATCGGCCCCCGTCGCAACGCGCGCTCCTGTCACAAACGGCGGGGCTTCTACGGCTTCGAGCGAGGTCGCACTCGTCGTCCACGCGCCGTCGGAGACTCCGTCGACAATGAAAATCTCAACGAGTTCGGGACAGCGGACGAAATACGGTACCCTCCGATCCGCTTCCAGCACGATCTCGGTCCGGGCGAGCCGTTCACCAGCCGGGGATCGGAATTCCACGGGTACCAGTGCCTGCCGCGCCGGCGGGTACCGCAGTGCGCGCGACACATGCGGCGTTCCGTAGGGGGCAATGACCGGGTCGGGAGCTTTGGCGATCTGGCAATTGCAGGCCATTTTCAACGGAGCGAGTTTGATCGGCCGGGGCGTCGTGTTCGTCACTGCCAGTTCGACTTGCACCGGATGATGCGGGCTGCCGCGGAGCACAGGCGCCGTTGGCGCGAGGCGGCGGATCGACAACGGATCGGCCATGGCGCTGCCCGCCCGCATCCACCACACACCCATGGTGATCGCTGCGACCGCCGACAGCACGATCAAGATGCAGCGCGTCATGGCGATCCCCTGTCCGCCTCAAGGATGCCTCGCCCGCCGACGGAACCAGACGGCGAGGGCCAGGCACGCCACGCCCGCCATGGTGAACCACAACGACCAGTTGGTCGGACGCTCAGGCCGGCTTGTCAGCGGATTCGGGTTGGTCGGCGGTGCGCCGGAACGCTGAGTGGCCGCCGCGGCCTGCCCGGGCCGCCGCTTCCCGCCGGCGAAATAGTTCTTCCCCGTGATCGAGTCCAAGATTCTCGTCTCTGCGTTCATCGAAGGGACGAACAGGGAATCCGGCAACTCGGGATTCAGTTCCACCTTAACTACTTCCCACGTCTGCCAGAGATCGCCCTTGGAGACGACTGTCAGAATCGTACCGCGTTTGGGGAACCAGAAGCCAGGTTGCACTTCTTGAAACTCTTCGACATGGTAACGAAGAATGCCGGTAGAGCGGTGTTTCGCCGACTTCGGCAGATATCCGTGCCGCGGATCGAGTCGCACGGTATGCTCCTTGAGATTCACGGCGTCTCCGTCGATCTCCAGCAACCCTTCGGTTGTGACTTCAGCGGCGGCGACGTTTCGCAACCGGTCCCCCAGCCATGTTCTGGTATCGTCGTCCCAGAGCACCCAAAAGGGCTGGTTCAACGCCCTCAGCGAAGTGAATTCGCTCGTCCGCGGGAGAATGCTGACGACAGCCGGATACTCGCTCGCCGAACCGGCGGCAAAAACACAAGGGTAGTAATAGCGCGAATCCGCCGAACGGAAACTGTACGAACCGGGCCGGCCGTCATGCCAGAGCTGCGAGGCGTCGCGAAACCGGCCCGAATCCTCCCAGACAAAATCGAGTTCCGAGACGGAAACTTTGTGGTTCGCTTCTGCGGTCGCAACATTCGACTCCGCCCGCGACGTTCTCCGCGAATGAATGCGAATCGAGACGAAAGTCTTTTGCCATTGATCGAGATGAGCCTGGGCCTCCGCCAGGGACGGCGCCCCGCCTTCGGCTGGCCCGGCCAGGCAGCAGACTGCAAGGAGCGCGATAGACGGTGGGACTTCCATCACCAGGTGTTCCTACCAGGTTCAGCTACAGCCGTGCCGCTTAACGCAGTCCACATCCAGGAAGGTAACCTTTGAATAGACTCCGCAGTCCGAGCAGTTTCCGCTTTGATACGACACTCTCTTGCCGCAGCTCAAAGCCGGCGCTTGGCAGGAACTGAACGGATTGATGGTTCTATCACAAACCCCCGTCGGGGCATGGTAGTAGCCCGCTTCGCAGCCGTATTCCGTCGATCCCTCCTCGCACGTGCAAGGATGGTAGCCGCAATGGGCGTACGGCAGTTCTTGGCAATACCACCAGTACCACGCGTGCAGTTCCGTCGCCATGGCCGCACAGAGAAGTGCGGCTCCGATACCAAACAGCCCTTAAGTGCAGACGACCTGAAACACGGCGTACCTCCCGTAATGGCTTGGGGGCAGAGTAACCGCTCGCACGCTGCTCAGAGTACCCCCCCTTGTGAACAGTCAATACCGACTTTCGGTTCTGTCGGGTTTTTCCGTGGGGAGACCTGGGTAACCGTTCACACCCGGAAGTCGCGATGGCGGTGTATTGGTCTTCGCGCGAGGGCGAAAATCGGCGACATCACGCGCAGGTCGTCGCCCGTTACGCCGGAACAGATCGCCACCCTGCCGCCTGAATTGCGGGCGCTGCTGCAGGCGGTATCGACCATGATGAGCGTCGCATCGTGGCCTTGGAGGCCGAGTTGGCGGCGACGAAGCAAGAACTCGCCGTGACGAAGCAAGAACTCGCGGCGACGAACAAGACGCCCCGCAATTCGTCGCTGCCGCCGTCGAGCGAGCATCCCCACGCCAAGCCGATTCCCAAGAAGCCCAAGTCGCGCCGGAAGCAGGGTGGACAGCCCGGCCATGCCCAGCACGAGCGGCCGTTGATCCCCGTCGAGCAATGCCAAGAGATCGTGTCGCTGAAGGAAGGCCGGCACACGAGGTGGCTGTGGACGTTCCTGGACTCGGACGAAACTGCGGCCCACAGTATGTCTGCTGCTGATTCTGCGGGTATGATCGGGTTTTGGGAATTTCGCTCGGAAGGCGTCAGGCATGTCGGTCCCGCAGGTGGCCATCGTTGGTCGGCCGAACGTCGGCAAAAGCTCGCTGCTGAATTGGCTGGCCCACAAGCGCGTGTCGGTCGTCGACCCCATGGCCGGCGTCACCCGCGACCGCGTCACCTACCTCATGCACCATCACGACCGGTATTTCGAACTGGTGGACACGGGAGGCATCGGCATCGTGGATGTCGGCGAACTCTCGCAGGAAATCGACCGCCAGATTCAAATCGCCCTCGATCGGGCCGACCTGATCGCCTTCGTCGTCGACGGGCCGGCCGGCATCACCCCCCTCGATCGTCAGGTGAGCCAGCGGCTCCGCAAAATCGACAAGCCCAAGCTGCTGGTCATCAACAAGTGCGACTCCCCCAAGCTGGATCATGAAGTGGCCGAGTTCTACGGCCTGTGCGATGGCCCGGCGGTGATCACCAGCGTCCGCGGCAACCGCCACCAGGACGAACTGCTGAACGCCATCGTGCGCAACTTGCCCCCGCCCCGGCCCGATGAAGCCGAGGCCGGCGCACGCTGGGTCGCCCAGCCGGAACTCAAACTGGCCATCGTCGGCCGGCGCAACGTGGGCAAAAGCACGTTCATCAACCAACTCGCGCAGACCGAACGGATGATCGTCAGCGAAATTCCCGGCACCACGCGCGACAGCGTCGACGTGCGGTTCGAGTTGGACGGCAAAGCGTTCGTGGCCATCGACACCCCGGGCGTCCGCAAGCGTAAAAGTCTGGCCAACGACGTGGAATGGTACGGGCTGGCGCGGGCCAAGCGCAGCATCCGCCGCGCCGACGTCGTGCTGATGTTCTTCGACTGCACGCAGCCGATTTCCCGCGTCGACAAGCAACTGGTCTCGGAAATTCAAGACGAATTCAAGCCCTGCGTGTTCGTGGTCAACAAGTGGGACCTGGCGGCCGACAAACGGACCGACGCGTGGTCCGAGTATCTGATGAAGACGTTCGCCGACATGCGGCACGTCCCGGTGGCGTTCATCACGGCGAAAGACGGGCGCAATATCAAGAAGCTGATCAATCTCACCCAATCGATCGCCAAGCAGGCGCGGCAGCGGGTGCCGACGGGCGTGCTCAATCGCGTGGTGCGGCAGGCGGTGAAGCACTGGCCGCCGCCGATGCGTCAGAATCGGACGCCGCGCGTGCTGTATGCCACGCAGGTGGCGACGGAGCCGCCGACCATCGTGCTGAAGGTCAACGACGCCGTGCTGTTCGACGAATCGTGGAAACGCTATTTCTTGGGAGTGTTGCGGGAGCAGTTGCCGTTCAAGGAAGTGCCCTTGAAGGTGTATTACCGTTCGCGTGACGCGGCGGCGGAAACGCCAACCGGTCGACGTGCGCCCGCCTGGGACGAAACCGACCTGGAGGCCGACGACGCGTTCGACGACGCCTCGCTGTCGACGGAATGGGAAGACGACGAGTGAATGCCGGCCGTTGATGGTTCGCACCGGCCGTGCTCCAGTCCAGGGAAAGCAGCATCATGCCGGAACGGATTCTGAGCATCTCGGGTTTGCGGGGCGTGGTGGGGGACGGGTTGGACCCCGAGTATGTCGCTCATTTCGCCGCGGCACTGGGCACACTGTGCGCGGGAGGCACGGTGGTGTTGTCGCGCGACGGACGCAGCAGCGGCGAGATGCTGCGGCACGCCGTCCTCTCCGGGCTGCTGGCCACCGGTTGCCGCGTCGTCGATCTGGGCATCGCCGCCACGCCCACGTGCGGGGTGTTGGTCTCGCACCTGTCGGCGGCGGGAGGCTTGCAGATTACGGCGAGCCACAACCCCATCGAATGGAACGGCCTGAAGCCGTTCGCGGCGCACGGCGGGGTGTTCGATGCCGCGCTGGGACAACAATTGCTTGCCGCCCTGCAACAGCCTTTAAGTTGGAAACCGTGGAACGGCCTGGGAAGCGTGAGTGATTTCTCCGGAGCGTCCGACGTGCACCGCGACCGCATCTGGCCGTTAATCGACGTCGCGGCCATTCGCCGCCGCCGATTTCGTGTGGTGCTCGATGTCAATCACGGCTCGGGGGCCGTCTTCGGCCCGCGCTTGCTGGAAGAATTGGGTTGTTCCGTGATCGTGCTGGGCGGAACGGCCGACGGCTGTTTTGAACATCCGGCCGAACCGTTGAAAGAACACCTGGATGCCTTGGTGACGGCGGTGCAGCAGACGGGTGCGGATGTCGGCTTCGCCCAGGATCCCGACGCCGACCGCCTGGCGATTGTCGACGAGCGCGGGCGGTACATCGGCGAGGAACTGACGCTGGCGTTGTGCGTGGATCACGTGCTGTCGCGCGACAAAGGACCGGTGGTGGTCAACGGATCCACCAGCCGCACCACCGCCGACCTGGCCGCCCGGCACGGTTGCCCCTTCCACCGCTCCCCCGTGGGTGAAGCCCACGTGGTCTCCGTGATGCGCGCCGTGCAGGCCCGAATTGGCGGAGAAGGCAACGGCGGCGTGATCGAGCCGCGCGTGGGCTACGTGCGCGACAGTTTTGTCGGCATGGCGTATGTGCTGGACGGGCTGGCCGCCCGGCAATCCCCGCTGTCCGCCTGGGTGGACGAACTGCCGCGCTATGCGATCGTGAAAGACAAACTGCATTGTCCGCGCGACCGGGTGGCGGCGGCATGTGCCGCGCTCCGCCAGGCCTTCCGTGATGCCGCGCCGACCGACGGCGACGGTTTGCGGCTCGATTGGTCGAATCGTTGGGTGCAAGTCCGGGCCAGCAACACCGAGCCTATCATTCGCGTGATTGCCGAGGCGCCCACCGAGGCGGAAGCCCGGTCCTTGTGCGCCGAGGCGGTGCGCCTGGCCCAACACGCCGTTCAATGACGCGGCCCGCGCAGTCGGGAAACCTTCCAGACGATCACACCGTCCCCTCGGGAAAGCAGCCTGAAATGAGCCGGTTCCTGAACGCCGGGCGGTTGTCGAGTGGGGAATGTGTTCCTCGGCATGACGGCCGTAGCGCGGACACGGCGGGGAAGTTTCCGCGGCGGCCGCGAAACACTCGCGCGCGGCGAACCGACCCGGTGGATGGAAGGCCCGACCTCGCAGCAGGAACCGTTTGATGCTCGACCCCCTGACCGATCCCTTGCAACCGCACGCGCGGTGGATGCTGGCCGCCCTCGATTTGGCCCGGCAGGCCTTTGACGAAGGGGAAGTCCCGGTGGGAGCGGTGATCGTGCACCAGGACGCCATCATCGGCACCGGCTACAACCAGCGGGAACAGTTGCGCGATCCCACGGCTCATGCCGAGATGATCGCCATCACTCAGGCCGCCGAAGTGCTCGGCTCGTGGCGACTGCTCGACTGCACCTTGTATTGCACTTTGGAACCGTGTCCAATGTGCGCGGGAGCGATTGTCCAGGCGCGGATTCCCACGGTGGTGTACGGCACCACCGATCCCAAGGCGGGGGCCTGCCACTCGCTGTATCGAATCACCGCTGATCCCCGTTTGAATCACCGGGCGACGGTGATGGGAGGCGTGTTGCAAGCCGATTGTCAGGCCGTGCTGCAAGCGTTTTTCGCTCAGCAACGCGCCCTGGGAAAAAAATAGGCCGCAAGGAACGCATCCGTGGGCCTGGCGAATCCGTCCGGCTGAGTTCCGCGGGATCGGAGTGGCGCCGGGAGATGGGAGACGCCCCATGAGACTCTGCCCGAAGAAGCTGCCTGGGCGTGGTTGGCGCGGCCGCACGACGTGGAGGCGCACCAACCACGGATCGGGAAACGACTCGCGCTCGACAGGGGGCGGGGAACTGGCCGGGGAGCGTCGTCCCTCTTCCGGGTGGCGGGTCGCGGCGGTCCTCTGTCTGGCGATGATCCCGCGGGTCTGGGCCGACGAGCCGTTTCAAAAACGGGGCGACTGGAAACCGGTCTTCCAGGGGATCGAACTGCTGGAACTGGAAGCGAAGGAACCGCGGTTGATGCACGGTCATGTCGTGCGCATCGCCCTCCGGACGAAGGGTCTGCGGTTCCTCGCCACGCCCGACAACGGCGAGCGTCCCCAGCACACCGATGGTTTGAAAACCAGCACGTTTCTCACGCGGTACCAGTGCCAGGTGGCGATCAACGCCTCGCCGTTCAGTCCGATTCACGCCGAGGAAGACCTCCCGCAGCACATCGAGTGCTTGACGGTCTCGGAGGGACGGATCGTGTCGCCCGAGCGCGCGGGCTATCCCGCCTTGCTGATTTCCCGCGACAATCGGGTGGCCATCGCCCCTCCACCGTTCGCGCTGGAGGACGTGCAGCATGCCGTCTGCGGCTTCGGCATCGTCCTGCAACAGGGCCAGGTGCGGGAGGGAGGCCCGGATGTTCACCCGCGCACGGCGGCCGGCGTGTCCCAGGATGGGCACACGCTGTACCTGCTGGTCATCGACGGCCGGCAGCCTTTGTACAGCCTTGGCGCCACCACCCGGGAAGTCGGCGAGTGGCTGGCGGCTCTGGGGGCTCACGACGGCATCAATCTCGATGGAGGCGGAACCACCACCCTCGCCATCGAACATCCGGGGGGTGTGCGGGTCGTTAACCGACCAGTGCACGGCGGCTGGCCCGGCAAGGAGCGCGTGACAGGCAGCCATCTTGGAGTTTACGCCCCTCCCTTGGACCAGAAACCCCCAGAGTAGTGATCGATTGAGCACAACACGGCTCCTCGCAACGGGAGCGGCTCCCAACGCTTTTCGCCAGACTTAGCGACGCCGCCGCCAGACAGCGACGTGGTCGCCAGATTGGGCCACCCGGGAATTCACCTCGGCATCCTGAACAGATAGCCCTACGGGCACGCGCGCAGGGGATCGTGCTCGACGGCACTGGCGAAAACCGAGACGCCCGCGCACCGTTCCGCGAGAAGCTGCGCCAGCCGCTCCATCCCCAACCGTTCCGTGGCATAGTGTCCGGCGAGAATCAGGGCAAAACCGGCGTCGCGGACTTCGACGGCGGTATGAAAGCGGGCTTCCCCCGTAAGCAACACCTGGCAGCCCTGGCGCTGGGCCTCCTTCCAATACTCGGCCGCCGCGCCGCAGGCGATCCCCACTTGAACGATCGAGCGCTCCGGTGGTCCCACCATTTCGACGCGGGCACCGGGCAACCGCGCGGCGACGCGCCGGGCCAATTCGCACAGGGTGAGCGGCGCGGGCAAGGCCCCCTGGCGGCCACTGCCCCAGCCCGCTGCCGGCAGCCCCCGCAGCGGATAAACGTCGATCGCCGGCTCTTCATAGGGATGAGCGGAGCGCAACGCCGACAACACCCCGGACAGGCGCATCGTTGGGCAAACGACTTCCAGCCGGGCCTCGGCGACCCGCTCCAATCGCCCCGCTTGTCCCACCGCGGGGTTGGCCGCCTCCTCCCCAAAAAAGGTGCCGGTTCCTTCCAGCACAAAACTGCACTGCCGATAGTTGCCGATGATCCCCGCGCCGGCGTCCCAAACCGCCTGCTGCACCGCGCGGAGCTGTTCCGGCGGAACAAAGGTGACGATCTTCACCTCGTCTTTGTTCAGCGGCTTCAGCGGCTGAACGGCCGACAACTCCAGCCGCTCCGCAAGTTGCTGGTTGATCCCCAAGGGGGCATTGTCCCACGCCGTGTGCGGGCTGTAGACCGCCACCCCCGCGCGCAACAGTGTCAGCATCGCCCGGCCTTCCGCCGTGTCCGTGGTCAACCGTTGGACGGCCTTGAACAGCACCGGATGGTGCGTCACCACCAACTGTGCTCCGCGCCGCACGGCTTCCTCGGCCACATCGGGCGTCAGGGTGAGGCAGGTCAGAATCCGGCCGACATCCGCCTTCCGATCACCCAGCAGCAGACCGACGTTGTCCCAACTCTCCGCCAACTCCGGCGGAGCAAGTTGTTCGAGGACGTCGACGATTTCTTGCAGTTGCATGGACGCCATGACGTTCCATCGCGCCAGCCGGGCCGCGAGCCGCGGCGGCACCGCCGAGGCACAAGCCGGAGTTCTTTCCGCCCCCCCGAACCCCATAGTTCACTGGCACAAGCTTGAGACCCGGCCAAGGATTCTGGCCCCGACCG